>WLWD01006268.1_pt1 | contig 88576 bp, 62 predicted proteins | sample 6712731 | NCBI WGS metagenome assembly WLWD01 (sample SAMN12718690, study PRJNA576275) | sponge metagenome | isolation source: marine sponge | host: Mycale hentscheli | place: New Zealand: South Island, Marlborough, Capsize Point | collected 2014-11-01
CCATTGTACTTTCACAAGGAACTTTATAAGCAAGAACAAATCTAGTGGTGTGGCTCTTCACAGCCTCAGCTACATCCTCCCTGGATATCAGAAACAAACAACCCCACAATATAAGCTGAAGCTTTGCCACTGTCTCTTTGACCGTAATGGAAGATTAAATAAACATGAGGAAAATTCGGTTATACTCATTAATGCCCACCAAAATACTCACATTGAATCCATAAACGTCACTAACAATTCCTTAAATGCCATTACAGCCATTAACAGCAATCTCATATTTAGTGGTAGTTCTTATCTAACACACAACAATGGCTCCAGTGGAGGAGGCTTGTTGCTGTGCGAAAATGGCATTCTATTCTTTAAAAATAACACCTATTTGGAAATAACCCACAACCATGTGCTGCATGCTGGCGGAGGTATATGTGTTGAGCCTCAATGCCTTGAGGCCAAACCTAGATGCTTCTTTCAATTGCTCGGCCAATACCAATCCTTAAATAACTTAAACATCACGGTTTTTATGAACAATAATAATGCCTCATATTCCGGACACAACATCTATGGAGGTGATGTGGATAGCTGTTACTTACTGGACAGCTCAATACCATTAGAAATGATTTCTTCACAGACCTATCTGAACAAAAACATCACTACACGTTTGTTTAAAAGAATATTTCATTACAGTAACATCTCTTCATCGGTTAGTTCTCCTCCACGTGAAGTTATATTAGACTCCCATCCAAACGTTACAATATACCCTGGAATGTGCTTCCCAATTAGAGCCCGGCTTGTTGGTCAGTTAGAAGGATGTGTGCCAGGAGTAGTTGATGTTATGGTCAAGAATAATAACAATGCAAAGCTACATAAAAATGCATTCAGAATCGAGACGCTTGATTGTAGCTTCTACACTCAAAACTTTCATATCAATGTCTCTAATCCAGGTAAATTCCATTTAACATTGACTCCAGAACACAGTGGTGATAAAAGTGGCTGGGAAAAAATGTATGGAAATCAAGAGAAACAGCTAAGTGTTACAATAAAAAATTGCCCGAACGGAAGCAAATTTAATGAAAAAACTTCCCTATGTAAGACCATCATTCCTTACATTCCTGTGAAAGTAAACACTTCTAACTGCAACACTTCAGCTGATGATAGTTCCTTTATGTTTGAAGTCACCAACAGCTCTGCATGGTTTGAAATAGTAAATGATACTGTACACTATTTCAAGTATTGCCCTTTTGACTACTGCGATATCCAACAAGTGTATTACAGTATTAATAGCTCGCGATGTCAATACAACCGAACCGACACTTTGTGTGGAGCATGTAAAGATGACTTTAGTGCTATGTTGGGGACCAGTAAATGTGAAAAATGTACTAATCGCAATGTACCAATGCTTTTGCTATTTGCCCTTGTAGGACTAGCACTTGTGATTTTCTTGACTGTTACAAACCTAACAGTAGCTGAAGGAACATTGAGTGGACTTCTATTCTACGCTAATGTACTCGAAAGTAACACACTCTCTTTATTGCCACTGCAATGTACACACAGTCCAAAGTTTTGCAAGCTCCTCAAAGTATTTATTGGTTGGCTAAACCTTGACCTTGCAATTCCTATGTGTCTATTTGATGGGATGACTCCATATCAAGAGGCGTGGCTTGACTTTGTTTTCCCCATCTACATTTGGGTTCTGAGCGTTCTAATCATTCGACTGTGTAGCAGATACCAGTGGATAGCAAAACTTGCCAGCAAAAATGCCACCAAAGTACTAGCCACTTTGGTTTTGCTATCCTACACACGATTCTTGCGTTCTATTATTTTTAATTTCTCCTGGATTAGGTATGACATTATTCACATGAATGATTCAAGCAAGAGCAGTGAAGCTATGTGGCTAGTAGATCCTACTGTACGTTACTTACACAGTAAGCACCTCCCAATTTTCCTCTTCTCACTCTTCTTTGCTCTGATGTGCCTGCCCTTCATGCTTGTTTTAGTCTTCATCAGAAGACTGCCTCAGTATTCACAATTTAAACTCTTTCATTGGATATTGAGACTGAAGCCATTCCTGGATGCCTTCACAGGTCCTTATACTGACCATGGCAGGATTTGGCCTGGGCTACTGTTAATTGCTAGAGCTGGCATTTCTATCGCTGCTGGCCTGAACTCTTTGAATGATCCTTTAATCAAGGTGGGAATAACCATGGTGGTGATCATGTGCCTACTTGTAGTGGCAGCCTCCACACGTCCTGGATTGTACTCCAACCAATGGCTGGACTGGTTGGAATATTTCTTTCTGCTAAATCTCTGTGCCATGTGTTTGGGTAAAGGATATAGTGCTCTAAAAAATGTTAAAGCAAATGAAGTAGTTTTTCAAGTTTCAGCAGGCTCCTCACTGATAGCCTTCAGTGGAATAGTCACATACCATATATGGTTATCACTAAGACGACTGAGGTTTTCTCTAGTGATAACTGGCTGGATTGTAAAGAAATATTCGGATATTAAAAAGATAGTGAAGAATGACCAGTGGTTTAAGAAAATGGACAATTACCCTCCGCCTACTGCAGATATTCCACATGAACGTGAACCATTGATTGCTGAGCATGAAGAATAAGATATAGCAAGTGGGAGTGTTCTTTTCTGCAGTTATTAATGAAAGCTATCAGAAAATATGCAAAAAAATTAAACTAAAATTGTTGAGTATACCTTGATAGATTATTCACTAGAGCAATAGTATGTAGATTGATATTTTATATTAATTTTCAATGACTTTGGGCCAGCAGAACTAGTGGTGGGCTAAAAGTTATGGTGCTAACTAAAAACAAATTGGGTACATTTTATTATGTAGAGTAGGCTCCATGAAACATTCTGAATTCAACTCAGTAGAATGGTAAAAAAAAACAAAAAAATAACAAAAAAAACAGGGCAAACAATATGGGCATAATAATAGCATAAATTATAGTGACATATCATAGAGGACCACTAACTGTATTGTAGTTTTTGTCATCACTAACTCAGTTTCCAATAGTACATACATACATACATACATACATACTTACATACTTACATACATACATACATACATACATACAAATGCTCCCATGTATCAGTGAACGTTAAACCCGTGAAACCACTCAACATACGAATATTATACAAACTAAAGCTATTTTTTACCTGTTGTTATAAATTCACTAATCATAGTAACACATTACACTTATAAGGAATATATAATAATTTGTTAGAACTTAATTGTACATGCCATTGATACTAGTGTGAACTCAAAGGATTGGATTGTAGAAAATAACTTAACCAGTAAGTAAATGACTTACTTACATACCTCTCTAGAGATATCATACACTTGAGACTGCAGAAGACGGTCTGCCAGAAGGTTCCGGAACTCACTCACAAACATTTCTTGACTTCCATATATGTTGACCAGTAGGCTGCAATAAGTGAAAGTTAAGAATGAGTACAGTTACTTTATTACACTCCTTCCAAACTCTGTGCAGGTGCCAAACCCTTTAATACATAGTAGTAGAGATACCATGCTTGCCATTTGTGCACTAACACCACTACTAGTGATGTGCTTGAGCACAAATGGCGAGCGAGCCTAAAGACTATACTATTTTTATATGAATGATTTTGACTTCTAACACTGAAGCAACTGAAAATAAGGTCGAGTTTTTAAATTACGCATACACGGTAAAGGGATTTCAGTGCCATAGTTACAACTCGCTGCAACTGTTTGAATTGTAGGGAAAAAACAACAACAAAACAGTACACGTTATTTAAACGTTTTCTTTGTGATATTCTTTAGCTAAGTAGTGGCTGTACCCGTAAAAGAATTCAAAACGGTAAACAATTCAATTTCTAGGGTGATACGGGTACTGATCGATAAACAGAGGATTCTGTTTAGTGAAGTTTGGGACGGGGTCGACCACCGAACTAACACAAAAACACGAGGGTCAAAGTACAAAACTGCCTTATGTACGTCCAAACATATATATATAAACAAACAAACATCCCCGATTTTCAATTGTGTTACCCCTGTAAGTGTCTCGCTCACTACGCTCGCTCGCCAATTATATATAGCTATGTCTTTACTGAGTAACAGCACTGGACAACAACAACAATAAAAATAAATAAATAAATGAGGAGAGATGAAAGTAATTAAGTTTTGGCATAGTGCAAAAATTGACAAGTCATGCATGCAGTCTGAACTGACCTGATGATATCTGAAGTTTGCCTGCTCTTGGAAGTTTTTGCTAAACATTACACCATACATACATGTACAATACACTAGAATGAGATCAAGTGCTAGCTTTCATTACTATAGAACAGAACTACCTGATGTGTCAGCTTCAGCAAATGAAGAATTAATGCTTAATCACATCTTTAAAGTTGGATAATATCATGAGTCAAAACATTAGTTCTAAGTGGAGGCTACACTCAATAATAGAATGTGCTCTACTAGTGAAAAGTAGCAAACAAGTTGTATATATATTACTGATGTTCTACCAATTTAGGGAGTTTACCGATATTTTATTTCTGGTGTCAATAAAAAAATTGAGAGTAGCTAAATGGATGAATGACATTATAGGCCAACATCCAATTTCTTTAGTTCTTAATTTTCTATGTGTGTTTAGTGAATGCTATACTTCTACTGTTACACACGTCTTAAACCATTCCTACACTCTACTTGTAATCAGCTAAGTTTATGACAGGGAGAGAGAAAAAATGCAAATTTTGTGTGGTGTACTTACAGGGGTCTGCATCTACTGGATCTGGCTCCCAGGAACCAAAGTCTTGGTCTTCACTGTCACTTTCTTCATTCAAGTCCACCAAAACAGGCTCACCCATTACCAACTCCTGGATCACAGTCAATATTTAGTTGGTGAGCAAGATAGTATTAGGGGTGAATAATTTAAAATTCAGGTATTTATTATACAGCGTATATCAGAGAGTGTGGTAGTACTCTCTAATTTAAGGTTGACACCCCCAATTAGGACATTCGGTAAAAAAAAAAAAGGCTTCAGGCAACAACTATCTTCCAAAAATGCTTACTTTGTTCTTCAGACCAGTGAAGCTCCATATCAAATTTCTACAAATATAGCTTCTATAATAGTCACATTTTCCATTATATAACATTCCTCATCTTTATATTCTCCATGAGCTGGACTAGAGCAAAATTGGTGCCACTTACTGGGCTAAAAATATGATAATCCTGTCACACGCTATCCATACTAGGCCCACGACCCTTCACCTTCACTGTACTTGAACATTGACAGACTATCTCACCAAAGCTGTTTCTCTAATGTTTCCATCGCCAATGCTTTAGGTTTTCCGCACCAATTGAACACTAGGTGTAACGACCCTTGTCCGCAAACCACAACAACAAACAAATTCCGCTGTGTTGTGCAAGTAGCCAAGTGTTTTCCCCCAGGAGCTATTGGCTCTTTAGATAGTCAGAATGGCTTATTCTTGATAAACATATGTATACAGAAGACTGGGAAAAATGACGTAAGAGAGTGATTAGTTTGTTAGTAAAATGAATGGTTGTGCTGCATGAACTTCTAGAATAGAGCTAAATAAAGCCTCTAATGGAAACTAGAACATTAACTCACTTTAGGTATGTATAATAAAGAAATGCAACCTTTCTGAGCATTTTTTTTTGCCTGCATTACTAGTCATAACAGATGGCCAACATAATAAGTCCTGAAAAAGAAATATTGACTTTGTCAACTGCAATATCTTGTAAACCTCATGACAGTACTCATACCAGATAGTTTCACCATCCTATCTCAATATAGTACTTACATCTGCTAGTTCATTACTGCCATCCTACCCCAATACAGTACTCACATCTGCTAGTTCATTACTGCCATCCTACCCCAATACAGTACTCACATCTGCTAGTTCATTACTGCCATCCTACCCCAATACAGTACTCACATCTGCTAGTTCATTACTGCCATCCTACCCCAATACAGTACTCACATCTGCTAGTTCATTACTGCCATCCTACCCCAATACAGTACTCACATCTGCTAGTTCATTACTGCCATCCTACCCCAATACAGTACTCACATCTGCTAGTTCATTACTGCCACCCTACCCCAATACAGTACTCACATCTGCTAGTTCATTACTGTCTTCAGTGAGACTAGCCACAATACATCTGACTGTGTCATCTCTAGTCTTCAAGTACTTCCTCACTGGGAGACACACCTGCTCTAGAACTACACCACTGGGATCCAACAGCCTTAAACCCTATAACAATCACCATGACAACATCATAAAATACAACTATATTCTTTAACTATTGCCAGACGAATGGCATAAGGTCAAAAGTTAATGTCAGCCCCACCAACAATGACAACAACAAAGAGGCCTGTGAAATATGTCATGAATATAATAAAGCTGAAAAACATTTGACACTAAAAGCACAATATGCAATGTGTACTTCAAAATGTTTTTTATTTTTTATTTTTTTAATTACTTTACCTTTATGGATGAAATGTATTGGGTAATGATATCTGATGTGTTAGCCCCAGGCTGTAGCAACCGCTTTTCAAATCTAAGTTCACCAGCAGGCACAAACACACATACACACCAAAACTTGATAATATGTGACATAAATGATTGTAACAACACCTGAATGCTAGTGTAGGGTATTTTCAAAATAAAATTTCAGGGAGGTCAAGCGAATTTCAGGATGGATTGTAATTCTATGAAATTGAGGGGAGGGTAAATTCTCCATTAAGGTCATAATTACGGTTTCAAGCAGAGGGAGGAAAAAAAAAAAGGTCAAACAAAGTCCCTGTTACATATCTCAGCAAATAGCTAAGCAACTTCACATAGCAACCTCAAAAATCTTACTCTGATTTTAAACTAGCAATCAGGCCGGCTCTCTTGTTGACTTTCTCCAAGCACAGCTTGAGATCTTGCAGTGCTGGTTCAGAGTCTGGATATTCCACAAGAATATCAAACAACTCCGACACTCTAAAACAGAGTAATGCACATGTGATACTATGTGGTGTCAAGATGACAGCATACATGTATCTCATATCAAAGGTACATGTATACATGCATACTCATATACATACCTCAGATCTGCAAACTCCTCATACCCAAAACACTGCACTCTGTGACGCCAATCCTGTCTAATAGAAGGGGAATTTCCTAATGAAATCACACACACACACACACACACACACACACACACACACACACACACACACACACACAGCATCTAAGCACACTACTAGACCAGACAGTCTATATCGCCTGAGAGAAAACTTAAAAACCGAATTCATGACAGAAATGCAGTGTAAGCAGCTGATTTCAAGAGTTAAGTGAAGTTAAGCAGATACCAGAAAATTCTAATACAAGTACCCCTGTAATACAAGTACCCCTGTAATACAAGTACCCCTGTAATACAAGTACCCCTGTGTGGCGCTTGACGTATTAAAAAGTAAGAATGCAGTAGTTAAGTTATTTTTATCAAAGTTACACAAGTTTCACTCTCGTGCTCTCGTTTTTTCTGAACTATCGCAGCTTTCTTATCCTCCACCTTTCCTTTTTTCAGCTCTTTCTTCTTGAGTCATGGAGTCCATTCTCCTTTGTCTACTTCTCCTGTTTCTGAATCTTGGTGTCCTTCTATTTTGTGGACTTAGGCTTTGTGAAACTTTTGCTTTCTTTTTTTTTTTGTACTTTTTTTTCGTACTTTCGCCTTCCTTTTTGGAAACCTACACTGCCTTTACTCATTGATTCCACTCGCATTTTAACAAATATAAATTATTCTTGACAATTTAAGTGTGCTCACTTCTTTAATTTAACAATATTGACTGTGTCATATGTGTGTGAGATATTTCAAGCATTACCTTACCATATGTGATGGTAATCCACTCAGAGATGATCTCACTCAGCACCTTGTTGGTGTCCTTGAGCATTGGACTATCAAATTCTCTAGCACATTGTTCATAGAAGTGGTCCTTCACCTACACAACCACCACATATCACATGACAATCCATATTACATGACAGTCCATATCACATGACGATCTCACCACATAACAGTCTACATCACATGAAAATTCATATCTTGTGATGGGTGACATCTAGACCACCTCTTTTGTGTACAAAAAAAAAAAAGCATGGCACTTGTAATTCCTTACTAAATGTAGTAATGGATGGACATACTGTATGTCTATTGCCTCCCTGTCATTATCTTTCATTTATGCACGTAATGGTGCATTGCATGAATATTTTAATATTTTATTATTTTTGCCACTCTAAATATACTTGCCTTTGTGTGTACCACGTCCACTATGCAACGATCTAAGAAATAGTGGAGCAGCTGAAGAGAGTCCAGAGTAGATACTAAGTCTTTATACATAGTCAAGAACGTGCTGTCCGTGCCATAAGATGAGTCATCATTTTTATTTGCTAATCTGTCTCTACAGTCATCACTGGTGTCCATTTTGTCATCCCCTGAAACATGCCAGAAAAAACAAGCTTTTCACACTGTTCATTTTCAGGAGGAATTTCAACCATTATTCTCCCTCCCCACAAATACAACCCAACTCAAAATCCTCCGTAATTAAGGGTGCTGGGACACCTCCCACGTAAAATATTCATAATAATTGGATTTTGGTTGCTAGGCTTACAACTTTTTTCTTAGTGTTGGTAGAGCCCCAACTAATGGTGGATCCTAAGAGATGATACGGGACCTAATATAAATATATATATATATATATATATATATATATATATATAAAGGGCCTTGGGGGCCTGTTTCATTCAAGTTACGAGCTCCTCAGCCTCAAGTATATAATCCACAACTCCTAGGTAGTTTTATCCACGGTTTCCCTCTCCTGATGTCTTTTTTCCCCAGCCATCCCGGCCCTGTTCATCTTATTCCTCTTTTTAACTCATGGATTCCCTTCTCCCCCTCTGTCTACCTCTCCTGCTCCCCAGTATCTCTGTCCTTTCTGTGTATTTTCTTTCACTTGTTCATTGAAGTAGTTACATCAGTCAGCTTTTACTCACCTGCATTGACCCTTGCATTCTCCTAGTTCTCTGCTCTATTATGGTTAGCTACTGTAGAAGAACACTCTTTTCCAATTCAGTTCAGCCACCCAGTGTTCAGTTTTAATATGATTAGTTAGGTTAATAAGGCACTTCAAGCTACTCTGAGGTGTTAAGTCCTGATGGTTTCATGGTTTGTGTGTGCACTCCGCAATCAATGATTGTAGGTTTGAACCCCGAGAATGTCACTTTTTTTCTCCCATCCCCCCCACCCCCCCCGCAAAAGTGGTCCATTCAGGTAATGACGATGCTTTACCAACTCTGAGGATATCTCATGAATTATTCATGAATACACACCGTTGTTGTTGTCGTTACTGACACACAAGATTATTGTTATATAGATTCCTGTGTTTGAACTGACACACATGGAGTATGTAATAGTAAGGAAGTCAACAAATAACAAACAGAGAATCAAGCAAAAGTGAGACACTATCAGGGGCGCACAAATTTGAGTTAATAGACGACATATACATTAATATTGCGGCGCATGCCATTAAAACGCCAAAAAGTGAGAAACAAGTGAATACTAAAGCTCGAGTGAGCACTGGACCCACACACTATATATGGTATATTTTGCTACTGTTTAGCTCAAACAATAATTTGGCCTGTCACGAATATTGCAATAAATTGAAGTGACAGTGGGTGTGACCAGCCAAAAATCAGGCAATTTCATAGACAAAAACCGGGACTGTGCACAGCACGGCAAGTCAACTCAAAGTAAAGTGGCAGTGATGCAGTAATTGCTGTATGTAAGTTAGAGAGTGGTATCTCCACATACCAGTCAAGTACAGTGATAACATATATCTTTACTTTGGCTAAGACATATTGAATGTCTCCTAGGATTACAGGACCTACTGGCAACTCCTACTATATACATTGCAGTGACCAAAGCTCATTCATAGTTTAAAGAGTCTCGGTTATAAGTAATGGCTTACCAATATTATCCATCCATAAATCAATGGACACTTTCAATATCTTGACAATGAAGTCATAGATGTGGCTCGGCTGTGAGACGTACAGACCTTGTCTTAGGATTTGTAGAACTGAAGTCATCAAACTGATTCATAGTACAAAATGAAGACACGAGATTCATAGTGACAACAAGAGAATAGATACACACTTACAATATATATATACAATAATACACTTGTGTGTCAGTAATGATGATGACAACCAACGACTATGATGGTGTGTATATTCATGAATAATTCATAAGTGGAGCCAGGGTATGACAACAGCAGTTGCGGTGTGTGAATAAAGTTGAGCCTGGTTGGTAAAGATTCGTCAGCGATGACAGTGAGTGGTATGTGACATAAGGGTCAAGAAAAGTAAGTGAGAAAATAAGTCGAATGATGTAACTAAATCAAGTGGTTGAGGATAATAAAAATACTTCTACTCCATTCTTAATCTGCAAAAGTTTGTACATCAAGTGCCACAGTGTGGGTCACAGTGTGGCTGGGTACTTGCTAGTATATTATATATACATACATCTGTATATGTATTGGGTATGTGGACATCCTATTAGTGTGGGGATGTCATTACTGTGTTAGTGTCCATCCCGTGGTCCCATACCATGAAATTCCATGGGATGTCCACCTGTCTCTCTTATGATACATGTGTACGCCTTACTATCACTCCCATCCCAAGATTCTATAGGTCCATAAAATAGATTTCGTGCAACATTTTGTTCTCATGCGGGCTTTTATATAATCAATATTATTTGTAACCTTGTTTGCAATAACCCTTTCTTGCTTATTAAATCTAGCATGACACCCTCCTTCACTTTGCTCAGTTGGCTTGTCAAGGAGGTAGTAGCAGCGTACGTGTACCTAGATGTAGGGAAACATATATTGGGTAGAAAAGGAGGAAGTTTTAGTGGCTCTATTACTCACATGCATGGCTCTACTACTAGTGATGTGCTTGAGCTCAAATGGCGAGCGAGCCTAAAGTTACACTATTGTTCAATGATTGATTTTAACTTCTAATACTCAAGCTACTAAAAAAAAGTCGAGTTTTTAAATTACGTACATATGGGAGAGGGGTTTCAAGGCCATAGTAACCATTCCCTGCAACGGTTTGAATTGGAAAAAAAAAAAAAAAAAAAAAAAAAAAAAAAAAGCAACAAAAAAAACAAGTTCCGGTAGTTGTAACGCACAATACTATTCACACAGCTGAACACACCTACACGAGATTTACCTTCATGGTTAGTCTAGTGGACAATGAACTTTCAAGTAAATACTGTTGCATAGGGCTTATAACTATGACAAATAGCATATTTACTTATCACCGCCACTAACTCAAATAGAAATAGAACCCTGGTAAGTGTTTGAGTTATAACTCCACCCGCAAAATAATTCAAAGCGGTAAACAATTCAATTTCTAGGATGATACGGGTAATGATCGCTAAATGTAAGGATTCTGTTTAGTGAAGTTTGGGACAGGGCCGAACACCGAGCTAACACAAACGTATGATAGGGTCAAAGTACAAATGACATACGTATGTCCACACACACTTATAAACAAATATCCCCAATTCTCAATTTAACACCACTGTATAGTGTCTTGCTTGCTTCGATCGCTCACCAATAATAGTTATCCCTTACAACTCTCTTAAGAGTACTCAGAAATATAAGCTTGCTTATCCAGACATAAAACCATTCAGACATTTTTGGACCTTAAAAAGAATTAGTGAGCCGTGAATGAACTGCTCACAAATCCACAGAATGTAATAGTCATGATAATATCTATGTAGAGTGTCAGCACAATGGGAAACCCACACTAACCAATAACTATCAGCACATGTGCAGTTCAGATATGATGATGTGTCCTAGGAAACGAGATACTGTAGCTGCATCATATAATAATTGTGCAAAAGAGTAAGTAATATTTATTTCACCATTGTCCACACACCAGCACAATGCATTATCTTAATCACACCAAGTATGTGGGACAATAGTGTGCATATGCAACATGCAGTATAGCATCTGTATTTAGCCACACTAGTGTTACTCAAGTGTAGTACTAAAGCACCAGCATTTCAACTAATTCACCAATAGCGGTTATTGCTCTGCTTAAAAAAACTTTCAAAATATTTACGAGGTAACGTCAGATATAGAAACAAGAAGAGAGTGAAATATAAAGTAGTTAGTAATTCATATTGCAATACTATACAACTAGCAAGTGCCCCGCCCCACAGAAGTAATTGATGCACTGACGTCTGCAAATTAGGAGCGCAGATTAGTAGAATAGCATTTTAATACTCTACCACCTGTTTTAGTTACTATCAGTCTGCTTCCCCCCCCCCCCCCCCCCCCCACTTACTTTTCTTGACTCCTATTACCTTCGTTACCAATCCCGTTCTGCTTTATCAAATAACACACAGCTGACATTGGTACTGATGATGCTTTACCAGCCCAACACAGCTGATGAATTTTTCTTTATGAATACACACACTGATTAAGTTATTCTTGGCTGAAATAGTTATAATTAACATAATATTGGCTGTTAGAACAAGAAAATATGCTATTAATAACACACACTGTTGTCATTTTTCCCATGAATCACACACACACACACACCACCGTCGTCCGCTACTGAGGATGCTTTACCAACTTGGCTAAGCCAATGAATAATCTATGAATACATTCATTGTCGTCGTCACTGACAACAAGAATATTATTTACTGATACCGTAACAACAATATCACTCAACCCTCACCCCAGACGGGATAAATAGGTTGGTATCTCAGGCTACATGAGCTGGCATACTTCCATTCCAGTAAATAGGTTGGTATCTTAGGCTACGTGAGCTGCATACTTCCATTCCCAGTAAATTTCGAAGATACTCTGGTAAGCGAGTGAGATTCTCAAGGCTTACATATTATTTTGATGATTAATTACAATACAGCATAAGATGATAACCTATCCAACAAAGTGTTTAGGTGATCTCTTTCAAATTGGAGATGATGCTAGATGAGAAAGACTTATATCAAACCTCTGAAGGAATATCCAATTCTTTGTAACAAGCACAAACAAAGTACGAGTAAAGGATGTTCTGCTTCTCTCTCAGACATACACATGTACATGTATGTATGTATACTGCTAGACCCAGAATTCTAATCTGCAATACTAATGGAATGAAGCACCAAAGGTGCGAACCCTCAACGTCACTATAATGTAGCTAGCCACTACAAAGACTAAAAGAATAATATTTAGTGTAGTATCAATATGTCAATACATAGTTCATGCTAGTTGTTACGTAGCTTGATATGTAGCTCGTGAAAAAAACCATAGAGGTAAGTGCTGTCTTCACAAGAAAAGCTAAACATGCAAGAGACAATCACTTACCAGGTAGTTTCAATGAGGAACTCTATTTCAAGCACTTCGGTAAACCACAGAGAATATGAAGCAAAACTACCGTGGGCAGCAAAAAATTATTTTGTCATGTGAATACAGTGTGACAATAGGGGGCGTGATCGTACAGCCAAACAATAGCTAGTATTACCCTGATACAGGATCACTTCGTGCTGACAAAACCAATACCAAATAAACTATCCCATTGAATTTTATTTGTTGGGCTAATTACTGTGGGCATATCACTGGTGAAGAAGAGGAAGTCCTTTCCCTTCCCATTTACCTGTCAGCACTATTTCCTCCTGGCATCATTTGTAGCACTGAATTAACTGTGGAGAGCCGCAGCACATTTTGTTTCAACTTCTTCAGAGCTGTGATCAATTTCTCCAAACTAACTTCTGCTTCCTAAGGGATATATATATATTTCAATGATTCAGTCATTCTCGGCTAAAATAATAATAATAGCAAATTAGTTTTAATGAAAAATATTATTGGCTGTGAAAAACGAGAAAATTTGCTATTATATATAATATAGCATACATACATATATATACACATAATATATGTACGAGCAAAAAGGCTATATACATGTATATATATATATGTTATGCCTCAGGTGGCACTTTCTACCCGTGTTGGATATGACCTTCAAGTATGCCATTTACTACTATCGACATTATGTGACAGTCTAACTGCTATGAAGGGAATACATAAATAACATAACCAATACAAATATTAGTAGTAGTCACAATAATACCAGGCAACCGAACATTTCAAACCTGCAGTTAAAAGGTACTGCTAAGTAGATAGAATGCATGCGTGTTAAGAAATTGGATCTGGGTTTGACACCTGTTTGCCAACTTTTAAAGCCTGTGGAAAGAGATAATGCATTCTATAAAAGAAGGCCAAGAGAGAAATTGTGAAGTGATAACAACATTGGAATACAGCCACAACATACATCTTCCTCATTGAGATCTATCCAGAATTGTGGAACTAAATCAGTCCTGCAGATTTTCTTGAAATATTCTACAAAAAAAATAATAAGTTGCTCCAAATTACTATGCAAACGAAATTGTAAACAATGTGTGAACAGTTGGAGATGGAAAAAAACCCCCTAGAATTCGATTCACAGACAATTAACGCAATCACAAATAGTTACCATTAAAACTTTCTCTGAGCAAAGGTTCAAGTATTGGTTGCCGTCCACATTTACTGAATGTCTGTACCGCAGAAAACACCTCCATTTCCAGTCTTAAAACTTAACAGGTAAAGAGTCGTTATCATTTCGGTGTGGTAAAGGTGGTCACCCGGTTCAGGAAGTAAAAATTGAGGGAATGTAAAGTAGTTCTGGAAGTATGTTACTTTAGGTGTTTACGCGTTCGTAGCTCGCATAGGATCGGGGGAAGTAAATTTGGCAGTGTAAGCCAGATCTCTACTACAGAATTGGAGCTGCCATCATGGCAAAAATGTTATATTTCACCTAGCCTTATTAGTTCTATTACCCTTTCAAACTCATTTGTTCACTCATTCTTCTAGAATCATTAGCTACAGCTAGATTAGTAGCTACAAGCTGTTCTCAAGTATGAATAATATACATGATAATTACTGATAATATTTTTAACCTTTTATTCATGTATAGTACAAATTCAATGGATTGCATTCATTTTATTGTCCCAAAAGGTTACTTTCAGTTCGTCATAGTGATTGTTTGTTTGGCCTCGTCACTCTCAAAGGAAATTAGATTCATTGATACCTGCTCGAGTTGTATATAAGGCTTATGAACAGCCATAATTCAGATATTGCTGAAAGAATGGGTGAGAATCTGGTGATCATTGCAGTTGTATCTCTATTGTTCCAGGTACGATGTCAAGATTTTGAAGGAAGTCATCTAGATAACCAGGAGGACAAGAGCTGCCCACCCTGGTTCATCTACAATGCTACATCTGACAGGTGCCATTGCGGAGATGATTTGAAGGGTATTGTTTCATGCAATGATAAAAGTGGCGATGAGAAAATTGCTGTTATGGACTGTTTCTGCATGACACCCAGTGAGAATCACGGTACGGTAGTGGGAGCGTGCTTCTATAATTGTGAGCACTCCAGTACGGTGTTCTCAAGGGACATACTTTACCATTCTATGCCACTTAATTCATCAGAGCTGGACAAGGCCATGTGTGAGAAACGATTCAACCGAGCTGGGAGGCTGTGTGGGAGGTGTAAGCATGGATATTTCCCTTCAGCTTACTCTTATGACCTGAAGTGCAGAAAGTGCCCTCCAGAGGATATTCCCGGCAACTGGGCTCGATATTTTATTATTTCTTTTATTCCACTGACTGTGTTTTACCTTGTAGTTCTGGTGTTCAGAATCAGCGCCACTTCACCTCGGCTCTTAGCATATGTTTTTGTTGCCCAGTGTCTGTCTAGCCCCATCAATGTTCGTCTCACTCTCCTGGCTTTGGAACACCAGCCAGTTTGTCTCTATATTGCCAAAGCAGTTTTGGGATTATATGAAATCTGGAACTTGGATTTTTTCCGGACACTCTATCCTCCATTCTGCCTCAATTTAACTACTTTACAAGTTTTAGCCTTGGACTATCTAGTAGCTGTGTACCCTCTACTTCTTGTTGTGTTAACTTACATTCTCATTCAGCTTCATGCTCGCGGCTGCATTATTGTCGTCTTTTTGTGGATGCCTTTTCAAAAGTTGTATAGTAAATACCAAAGGCAGTTTGGACTCAATTCTTCCATTGTGGATATCTTTGCATCTTTTCTAGTGTTTTCATCCAACAGATTTCTCATCACAACACTGGATCTTTTGTCACCCACGTCAGTCTACGATGTAAATGGTACTGATCTTGGTCTCTACCTCTACTACGATGCTACTTATGAGTATTTTGGTCGGGAGCATCGACCTTATGGTGTTCTTGGCATACTGACTGGAACAATTTTTGTACTTCTTCCAACTATACTCCTTCTCCTCTATCCTGTGAGAAGGACTCAGAAGCTGTGGGGAAACTGGTCCACTTTACGCTTCTTTGTGGAATCCTTCCAAGGATGTTACAAGGATGGAATTGTGGAGGGAAAGTATGATTTGCGCTACTTCTCAGCATTTTATTTAATTTTGAGGTTTGTTTTATTTCTTATATATGCCATCACACCTAACAGTTTGTTCTTCCCCTCAATGACCGTAGTCATAGCTATCCTAATTATGGTATCCGCTGCTCTACAACCTTTCAAGAAGAAATATGCCATTTATGGCAAGATAGAGTTGGTTCTGCTTACCCTATTTCTAATCTGGTTTGCACTGTGTACGCTACGATTGTTGGCTGCCATCAAACAACCACAATATGTTTTTGGAATTCTCATATTGGTTGCTGTTGTTGGATCACTTCCTCTGCTGTATTTGCCACTGCTCATTATTGGTGCTATGTGGAAATGGGGTCCTCTTCATTCCTATAGCAGAAGCTCAAAGACAGCACTATCAAGATTAATGAAGAGAATAAGATTTAGGTCATTGTCGGTTTTGTCCAGAAAGTCATTGGATGAAATGGCTGGGCTACTCGATCGCCAAGCTGAACGAGAGCACCAAGCTGAAAAAGCCCCAAATGAGGTGAACACAAATGACCAGGAAGAAGAAAGAAAACAGAACTTAGTAAATATTTCTGTAGATTATTCTTTGATTTAATGGTGTTCAGTTAGGTAACTAGTCATGTCAACATTTTTTATTCCATTTCTCCGTTTGTCACTTGTACTGGTTTAGTCCCTTATTTGAGTCTTTCAAAATTAAAACAAAAAACAAACTAACTGTGAGCACCTTTGGTAGCTGCCTAGATGTGAGCTACAACGCTAACGGAACTAGAGTAGCTAATCAATGATCCGAAAGGTGACGATGCTTTACCATGTCTTACGCACAAAACAAATTTGTGCTATAGTAGCTGTGGCAAGGTGAGTGTTGTTTGAAGGGGCCCTGAAGAATAGTACTGTGTCGTTTGTCCGCCATGACCACCGTTCACGGTGCCCCGGTGGAGCCTTCTCCGAAAAAGTCTGGTCCTAAGCAGTTGAAGATAGGGAGGTTAGACTTTTTACGTGTAATTCAGTATATCTTCATGTTTTTCTTGGTGGGTTGGCGTTCTTGAGGGTAGGCAGCGTGATATTGAGTTACACTATACTCGGTAGGTTTAGGTTATAGGGATAAGCCATAGGATAGCAGTCATCACAATATTGGAAGAGTATTGTCAGAACTTGGTGAAATGTGTCCAGGGGCTCTATCAACACTGATGTGAAGCTGCAAAGCTGATTTGTAGTGTAGACTTGTTTGTGCAAGCTTTTCGATGTACATTACGAAACCATGCTTGGTGTGTGTGTGTGGGTACGTGTGTGTGTGTGTGTGTGTGTGTGTGTATGTTGATTCTCCCTCAGATATAGTCTCGGGACCACTTTGGGACATGGCAGCTTTGGGAAAGTGAAAATGGCCACCCATGATCTGACTGGGCACAAAGTGGCCGTGAAGATCATGGATAGACAGAAGATTAAAAGGTAACTCAATGTGTGTGCCTATACTATGCCATTTTTAATTTTTATCATGCCAGTTTTAAATGACAAGTTTAGGTGGGGCCTGTGATGTGGTGTTTTTTGTTTGTTTGTTTGTTTTGTTTTTTAATATTTCACATGGTAAATATTTTAATGAGATGATGTGCTCTGGCCAGTATTGCTACTGGGGGTCTGCATGTTTATTGTGTCCTTTGAACTCTTGGTGAACATGTAGTCTAATGGGGCAATAGATTAAGAAGTGACCTTTCTGCAGCATACGTAGCTGAGTTCCCCTGTGGGGAGGTCTTATGAATTGAGTCTAGAGCAGAGGAGGAAATGCAAGGACTTGAATAGGATGATTTCCTCTGGGAGAATCTAAACGCACATTGCAGACATTTAATTAGCTTGGATATTATTTCTATTTTGTTTCCATTTCTATTGCAGTTGAGCATGTCCTAAACACATGAAATTGGCTCACACTATGTATATAATGTAATACATACGTAGTAGTATAATACTATATACAATATAATACAATACGATGTAATAAATGCAAAATAATATAATATAGAAAATAAAATAATTATATAGTATCACATGACGTAATTTAATATAATGATAGTAAAATGGTTGATTGTGTGTATGAATGTAGTTTGGATGTGGCTGAGAAGATTCGTCGCGAGATTCAAGTCCTCAAGTTGTTTCGTCACCAACACGTCATTAAATTGTACGAAGTCATCACCACTCCCACACACATTTTCATGATCATGGAGTACGTCGGGGGAGGGGAGCTGTTCTCTTACATCGGTACGTTTCATCTGCAGATACGGGTGTGTGTGCGTGCAGTATGTTGGCATGGCAACCTGTGCATGTAATATGGTTGGGATCCATTGACTGAACACTCTGCAGGTCTAGCAAGTATGTCATGCATTCTATACTACTTAACCCATGTTTACAATCAGAGGGGGACCCTATTATTACAGTAGTAAGTTTGTTTTATTAGTTGTTCATTTTATTCTTATAGTGAAGAAAGGGAAGAGCTCGGAGTCAGAGGCTCGAGTTATATTTCAGCAGATCATCAGTGGAGTCCGCTACTGCCACCAGTGAGTAAGGATCGAGGGTTGGAATTGTTTTTAATTTATTTGGCTAGTTTGAAGGTCCCTTCTGCCCTCCCTCTGTCTTCGACACTCACTGACGTGCACACACTTCTCAAGCATCTGCTCTAATTACTGTCTGCCTACATATTTCAGTTACAGTCTTAGTCTGTGCATGTATTCTATTGTATTTGAATGTGTGAGAGTTGATTTAGTACTCGTGTAGTATTGAAGCTAATATATTAGGTCATAGTATGAAAAAAAATTGTATTTAGGAAGAACGCTCCCCCACGTTATTATAATAGTCAATACTGATGGTTATTTAGGATAAAAAAGTCACTTGAACATATGTGCATTATACTTAGAACCCTTTCCAGATGTTTGCTCTCAACGTGTGAAGCTACATACGTACGTATTGTACGTTCTGGTAGCTCCAACCTGCTGGTTTACGGGCAAGGATGTTGCTCTTGTTGTCGTGTTGCCCTCACACTCTGGTTGAGGTAGTATTTTGAATTTTCTCTCGCTTTCAGTTGTAGAGTGTGTGAATAAACCTCTCATTCTTTCACTTGCATAGCTTCTTGTCACATCATCTGATGCAGATTCTGTGTCATCACAAGGGGATCTGTCCAAATGTTATTACTAGACTTCACAAGCAGCGCTGTTGTTTTGGTGGCGCAGTGTGAGATTTAGATGACGATGTGAAATAGTAAGACTTGTCCAAGTGGGAATGTTGTTCTTAGATAAAGCTCGTGGACACTCAACATGAGAGTGAGTGATGTATTTATCCAGTGATAACCAGAACCATTGGCTTGGTCCAGTATTGCAAGGTTGTAATCATAGCTTGTGGCTGAATGCACTCCAGTAGCCTATGAATATAGTTATAGGTCACAGTTATGGTGTGTTGTGTCACAGGTCATGCACCTTTGCACTGTCTGGAATGGTAACACTATTCCTTGTTGGTATTTGACTTGGCAAATGAACCACATGGAAGTAGAGTATGTACACAAATCAATTTATATATATATATGTATGTATATATGTATGTATGTATATATGTATGTATGTATGTATGTATGTATGTATGTATGTATGTATGTATGTATGTATGTATGTATAGGTTACACCGTGACTTGGAGGTTGGTATGGGATTTACACAATTGAGGGAGCAACTGTTTGTACCATGGCTATAGGCTGTAGGAAACGCGCCAGAACTAATTATTGATTGGATGGTTTAATTATTGATTGGATGGTTTAATTATTAATTGGATGGTTTAATTATTCACCTCCTAGGAGGTGGGTATGAAATATATTCACCCGAATTGAGCAATCTGATTGGACAGTTTGAACTCACCATGGTACAAATAGTTATATATATTATATATATGAGTAAACTAACTTTTAACATGGAGGTAGAGCAGATGCAACTCAAAAGCCATTCACACTTTATGATCAATAAATTCAGCATCGTAAACAAGAACTTAGTATGTGTCGTATGTATGCATGTGTATGGCATGTGTGTATATGTATGTGTGTGCATCTGTCTTAGTCACAAGGTGGTTCATCGTGACTTGAAGCCAGAGAACATTCTGATAGACACGAATGGAGATTTGAAGCTGGCAGACTTTGGTCTGAGTAACCTCATGAAGGACGGTGAGTTCCTGAGTTCCAGCTGCGGCAGTCCCAACTACGCTGCACCAGAAGTCGTCTCTGGGAAGCTCTATGCAGGTTAGCTACACATGTACTATTCACAGTATTTGTAGTTCATATCCTCTCAATGGCTCCATAGAATCTCATGCAGATACCTACATACTGGCATTCTGATGTATGTATTAGACATAAGAAATATACATGGAATGATTTTCTTTCAGTTATCTCTCATCTACTTTATTTAATTGTCCATATGTTGTCTTGAGATACATTGTAGGTAGAGGTAGCTGTATGGTCCAGTAATATCATATTTAGTTCTCTGTGTATTGTCCCAGGTCCTGAGGTAGCTGTATGGTCCAGTAATATCATATTTAGTTCTCTGTGTGTTGTCCCAGGTCCTGAGGTAGCTGTATGGTCCAGTAATATCATATTTAGTTCTCTGTGTATTGTCCCAGGTCCTGAGGTAGCTGTATGGTCCAGTAATGGTCCAGTAATATCATATTTAGTTCTCTGTGTGTTGTCCCAGGTCCTGAGGTAGCTGTATGGTCCAGTAATATCATATTTAGTTCTCTGTGTGTTGTCCCAGGTCCTGAGGTAGCTGTATGGTCCAGTAATATCATATTTAGTTCTCTGTGTATTGTCCCAGGTCCTGAGGTAGCTGTATGTCCAATAGTATCATATTTAGTTCTCTGTGTGTTGTCCCAGGTCCTGTGGTAGCTGTATGGTCCAGTAATATCATATTTAGTTCTCTGTGTGTTGTCCCAGGTCCTGAGGTAGCTGTATGTCCAATAGTATCATATTTAGTTCTCTGTGTGTTGTCCCAGGTCCTGAGGTAGCTGTATGGTCCAGTAATATCATATTTAGTTCTCTGTGTGTTGTCCCAGGTCCTGAGGTAGCTGTATGTCCAATAGTATCATATTTAGTTCTCTGTGTATTGTCCCAGGTCCTGAGGTAGCTGTATGTCCAATAGTATCATATTTAGTTCTCTGTGTATTGTCCCAGGTCCTGAGGTAGCTGTATGGTCCAGTAATATCATATTTAGTTCTCTGTGTGTTGTCCCAGGTCCTGAGGTAGCTGTATGTCCAATAGTATCATATTTAGTTCTCTGTGTGTTGTCCCAGGTCCTGAAGTAGATGTATGGTCCAGTGGTATCATACTATATGCTCTTCTCTGTGGTACACTTCCATTTGATGACAGAAATGTCACTGTTCTCTTCAAGAAGATCAAATCTGGTCAGTTCTACATTCCGCCATTTCTCAGTGCCTCTGCCGCTGACCTGCTCAAGAAAATACTCCAGGTACTACATATAAGTATATATATATGTATATATATAGTATATATATATGTACCTACATATACACGTACTTACCCACACATACATACATTATACCTGCACATACATTTCAACATACATACTCATTCTGTGGCAGGGAGGTGTTCATGTTAGTTCACATCTAGTGTTTTGTTTACATGTATCAGTATCTACAGTGTCTATTATCTTTGGATTGTGAAATTCTTGCAATGCATCGTTCTCATTCATTTGTGTGTTTGTTTAGGTGAATCCGGTAAAGCGTATCACAGTTCAAGGTATAGTTGAGCACGAGTGGTTCAGACAGGACTTACCGGAATACTTGTGTCCTCTGCTGGGAGAGATGGGCGTGGCTGAAATAGACTCCAATGTCATAGCCGATGTGTGCAGACTGCTAGATGTGCCAGCTAATGATGTCATGGCTGCTGTCAGGTAACACACACATGTGTGTATTCACACACTGTGTTAGGTAAAGGGTGGAAGAGTTGGAGGGACAAGTGTCATTAGGCAAGATACATACAAACAAACATACATACATACACACATACATATGTTTGTATACATACAAATCAGGTAAAGTGTGGGTGAAAGTGTTTAGAGGAGGTTAAGGCACAAAAAATGAGTGACGAAATGTAGAGAATGCCATTTAAAAGTGCATGGAGAGGTCCACACTTACCAGTCAGGGTTGAATAGAGCACGTGTGTTTGAGTCTATTGGTATGTAATGAGTGGCTGTTCTTGTTGCCAGGGGTGACGAGCAACATGATCAGCTGTCCATAGCGTATCATCTGTTGCTGGACAGCAGGTCCAGTGACAAGCCCAAGTCCAAGCCTCTCCCCACAGCCCACTCTTCCACTCCTGACATCAAGTCTTCAGCCTCCTTCTCTATGATGGGTGATGAGGACACTGATACTCCTACCATCAAGAAACAGGTGAGCCTATTGTGTCAATACCCAGTGCCTAGCAACTGAGGTGTGTTTTATTTTTTATTTTTTTAACAGTGGCTCATCTAAATTTGGACAATTTATGTATTTTTTTAGTGTTTCTCAATTCCATAATTAATTTTGGGCGGATGGGAAACTGAACTCCTTTCTTTAAAATGAAGGGGTTTCAAGCCTCCTTTATCCCCCCAGGCTGTCTGCCAGCACTACCAATTGTGATTACATTTGAGGAGACCATACACACACTGAGGCTTATTGTATAGCTTGCTGCATGTTTACTAATCAGTTCAACTCTAAGTTTACCCAAACAAGGAACATATTGCAACTTTTTACCAACTTCACAAGAACATCTTACTACAGAATGGTGCACGCACAAGTGGCGAACTTTGTTTCACAGCACGATGAGGCAATATGGAGTTTTGTTTGTGATGTGCAGTATTTACTTGATGTCATGACTACGAGGCAGTGATAGCTGGTAGTTTGATAAACATTTCCACACTCTCAAAGAATTCCAACAGCTATCAGAGATGAGCTGACAGTGTTCTTAGAGTCAGAGTTGAATGGCCACTCTTGTTTATTCTCTTACTGGTCACGTATCTGGATGTCAGAGTTTGAAATAGAACTTGACGGTTTCAATACCATGTTGTAAATTATTGGCAAGCGAGCGAGACACTATACAGTGGTGTCAAGTTGAGAATTGGGGATATTTGTTTGCATATGTGTGTGGACGTACATATGTCATTTAGTACTTTGACCCTCATGTTTTTGTGTTCGTTTGGTGGGTGACCCCATCCCCATTCTTCTCTAAACGGAATCTTTAGCCGTATCATCAATTGTTTACCTCTTTGAATCAGGTTATGTCTGACGTATCTGATTTTTTGAGGTCGCAGTTATGTCTTACTAATGTAGGAGTTCATTTCTTATTTGAATTAGCAGCAGTGGTAAGTTATCTTGGCTGATGCGCTGTTTGTCATAGTTATAGCCCTACGCAACCATATATTGTTTTTACTTGAAAATCCATTATATATTCAGTCAACCAATGTGTGTGTGGAAGTCTAGAATCACAGCTACTGCTTACCTAAGAAATAGCAAGACCTAAAGAACTACCAAATAACGTAATTAGCTTGACACAGCTTTTTTGGCTACTGCTGTAGTAAGCAAGTCACCATTTAAGGTAAGACTATAAACTGTGAGGTAATTCCTTAGAAATGTATTTTTTCCCTCAAAGTCAAATAGTTGCGGAGAGTGGTTACTACGGCATTGAAACTGCTTACCGTACGTCAATTAAAAACTCGATTGGCCATTTAAATTTAGTAGCTTGAGTTTTTTAGTCAGGAATACAGGTCATTTAGATGAAGCTATCACTATTGTAGTCAATGGTTACATAGCTACTTGTCGCTACTTTTAGGACTAAATAGACTGAATAAAGCACTCTTAATACTGGGTGAACAGGATCTAATACTAGGTGAACAGGATCTAATACTAGGTGAACAGGATCTAATACTAGGCGAACAGGATCTAATACTAGGCGAACAGGATCTAATGCTAGGCGAACAGGATCTAATGCTAGGCGAACAGGATGTAATACTAGGCGAACAGGATCTAATACTAGGCGAACAGGATCTAATGCTAGGTGAACAGGATCTAATACTAGGTGAACAGGATCTAATACTAGGTGAACAGGATCTAATACTAGGTGAACAGGATCTAATACTAGGTGAACAGGATCTAATACTAGGTGAACAGGATCTAATACTAGGTGAACAGGATCTAATACTAGGTGAACAGGATCTAATACTAGGCGAACAGGATCTAATACTAGGTGAACAGGATCTAATACTAGGCGAACAGGATCTAATACTAGGCGAACAGGATCTAACACTAGGTGAACAGGATCTAATACTAGGTGAACAGGATCTAATACTAGGCGAACAGGATCTAATACTAGGCAGGATCTAATACTAGGCGAACAGGATCTAATACTAGGCGAACAGGATCTAACACTAGGTGAACAGGATCTAATACTAGGTGAACAGGATCTATGAATGATTGTAGCTTTATTTCTAGCTTCATTGTTACTTTGTATACAGATTTTGTAATCAACTTATGTAAAGTTCTACTTTGTATGAATTACTTGTGCACAATGGCTAGCTCGCCATTTGTGCTGAAGCTCATCGCTAGTGTATGTACATGTATGAATGTATGTACATGTATGAATGTATGTACATGTATGAATGTATGTACATGTATGAATGTATGTACATGTATGAATGTATGTACATGTATGAATGTATGTACATGTATGAATGTGTGTACATGTATGAATGTATGTACATGTATGAATGTATGTACGTGTATTATATTTACGTTGATGTTTACACCATGGTAAGTTGAAACCGTCCAATCCGATTGCTCAATTTGGGTGAACATATTTCATGCCCACCTCCTAGGAGGTGAATATGCGAACTGTCCAATTAAGAATTAGTTATTATGCGTTTCTTATAGCCTTGCGTCGCCATGGTGGTACAAGTCAGTTGCACACCTCAGTTTAGTAAGTATGGGATTTACACTATCCTCAAGCCTTCGGTTGGTAGTATAAGTCCCGTACTGGCCTCCAGGTCGTGTTGTAACTGATACGTATACACCCCCACACACACATGTGTTTGTGTTTTTCTGGTGAGTATACTATTAACTACAGGGGGACTTTGGCAAGAAGTTAAACCGTCAGGCAAAGTTTCTATTAAATATATATTGGCTGTTAGAACCGAGAATAACTTTTATATATTGCTAAGATACAATATTGTATCAATTCAAGAAATTGGTGGTATATATATAGCCACTACACAGCTGGTCATATATCCATTTATTTAGTAGCATGTAGCCATACACAGCAGATGTACAATACAATACTAATGTACACAAACAGATGTGGTAAGGTGATTTGTTACTATGGCAGAGGAATGAAGTTTCATGTCCACCACTTACCTAAAGATAAACTTTATTTTGTGGATAGTATTTAGACAACTTCTTCATGAATATTTATTTTGCTAGCTTTAAACTATTGAGGTTTTTACTGTATGTATGTTGTATGCACATATTTAGTATTCATGAGTGCTGTTTGTGATGGTTTGTAGATCAAGCCTCTGCCGTCTGTCCCTAGTGAGGTGCCAGTCTCACGTGCTTCAAGGACGTTCCGTCGCTCCAAGTGGCACTTAGGCATCAGGTCTCAGAGTCGCCCTCAGGACATAATGGCTGAAATATTCCGCAAACTTAAAGCTCTTGACTTTGAATGGAATATCATCACACCATACTTCATTAGATGCAAGTGAGTGAGTGGGCGGATGGGTAGTCCTGTGTATTGTGTTAGATGAATAGACATGTTAGTAGCTAAGGAGTGGGTCACATGATGTAGTCGAGGATTAGGAGTGGGTCACATGATGTAGTCGAGGATTAGGAGTGGGTCACATGATATAGTCGAGGATTAGGAGTGGGTCACATGATGTAGTCGAGGATTAGGAGTGGGTCACATGATGTAGTGAGGATTAGGAGTGGGTCACATGATGTAATCGAGGATTAGGAGTGGGTCACATGATGTAGTCGAGGATTAGGAGTGGGTCACATGATGTAGTTGAGGATTAGGAGTGGGTCACATGATGTAGTCGAGGATTAGGAGTGGGTCACATGATGTAGTGAGGATTAGGAGTGGGTCACATGATGTAGTCGAAGTTTCATGTAATCTAAGTCCGAGATTGTTTCTGAATGATGAATGACTAACTCAGTGGATGTGGTGACCCAGTGGTGATTGTCTCAGTCCAGTGTTTATTTGAATACTGAATATTGTAATTGTTTATGGAGAGTTAGCAATAAACTGAACCAGCTGAATCAGATACGGTTGTAGTTGTCTCGCAGGATAGACCCTTACCCAACTACTAAGCTGGGAAAGGGTCTGGAACTGTTGACTGTATGCATTTAGTTCCCTTCCCCCTGGCTCATGGCAACAGTCATATTGAAATCATTGTTGTCAAGTACTGATGAAATACTTCGAAGAAACTTCAAAGATTGTCTTAAAATGACAGGAACGCATTCCCATTGTGACTGGTAGTGAACTCCCTAATGAGCTAATTACTTCTATTTTGTGAACGTTCCACTTGCCCCCTCCACTAAAGAATGTGTTATTTATAACTTCTTAAGGCAAACAACCTCTGATTGGTGAACTGAAACTGCTGCTCCCCAATAGTTCTCAGCTTGTAGGTTCCAATGAAGTAGGTATCGTATGAGATGGTGGTGACTCTTTGTGCTGTGTTGGTAGGTACAGTCATCCCAACTCCAGTCTGGTGGTGAAGTTGGATCTGCAGTTGTACCAGATCGACCACAAGAACTTCCTGCTGGACTTCAAGTGTGTTAATCCTTCAGAAAACACATCTGCTCGCACCAGCAGATCTAGTTCCGGCTCTGTTCCTTCTGTTGCTAGTGAATTGAGTCAATCTGAAGTGTCTCCTGGGGCCAGTAACACACGGCACTTCACCATGGAATTCTTTGAGATCTGTTCACGTCTCATCACCTCACTAGCCCAGTGATGTCATGCACATGTTCAGCCATATCACGCACATGCTCAGTGACTTTCTGCACATCTCATTAGCTCAGTGACTCAATGAATGAATGAATCAGTTTGTTACATTGAGTTCAGTTCTTTTTTTTTTACTGCTAAAAAATCGTGTAGCCAATAAATACTGTGATGCAAAACAAACTAACAGTGTCTGTGCCAATAGTTGTATTACCCTTTACCAATTATTAAAATACTATGGTTAGGTAAAGGGTTTAGTTCAACTGGAAGAGGCATGATGATCTCTAGTGTCCAAAGAATCCAAATGCGATGTTTTTCTGCAAGCAGCAGTTCTGATAACTGCAGTCACATGGAGAAGGGTTGTGTTTATGTCCATGTATGTATCTAATGTTGAGAATGGGGATTTTGCTGGCTGTTTGTTACAGCTATGAATATATTTGTTGTAGTGGCCCTTCTGCTCTCAGTTGTGTACTTACTGCAATTTCAATAAATATGTCAGGTGAGGGATCTTATAGAGTGTGCTACTAATAACATGCCTTATGGTGAATTGGTAAAGGTGGATATCAGAGCATCCATATTTGTACAGAGCAGTTATTAACTTGAGATATAAACATTTGCAACCAACCACCTTCATTTCCACTTTTTAACTTTAACATTTCACTAACAAAATTTCAAGGGGGTGAAATGAACCCAAGGGGGCAAGTGGCCATAAACGAACCTCAGGTATGTAGTTGTTGAGGTAATAATTCTTTAACAAAAAGTTGTATAGCATGTTGTCTGTGTTGAAGTTTAATACTCAACTTTTTGTGGTTTTTATTAAACTTCATGATTTTGTAGGAGTAAGGTGGACATAGAAGGAATGATAGGAAGCCTTGAACGAGAGTTGGAAACAATATTGCGTCTGTCAGGTGTCAGTCATGTGACCTCTGTATACTTTGGTGGAGGTACTTGTATAGGCATAGTAATTTATTTTCCGCTCAGTACATGTAATTCTGTTGTAATTGAAGGGACTCCAAGTTTAGCGAGTGCGAGAATGGTTGAGTCAGTTCTGAATGTCATCTCACGTAAAGTGTCACTTTATTCTGGAGCAGAAGTCACTCTGGAAGCAAACCCTTCCTCTTTAGATATATCTAAGCTCAGGTGATAGCTTATGTGATGGTTGCTGGTGTGTCTAAACCTGTCCTTCTTTGTGGCAGGTCTTTTAGAGAAGCTGGAGTCAACAGGCTTTCTCTTGGAATACAAGTTGGTTCTTTTTGGTATGTTATATATCCTAGTTAAAAAGTCACTTGCTTTTCAGTCTCTTGAAGATGAAGATTTGGTTTTGTTAAACCGAGATCATACTTCACTTCAGGCAGTCAGGTACATGGTCTTCATGGTAGTTTGTTATTCTAATGCGATTGTTTATTGTGAGAATAGGTGCAATATTTTGCTATAGTGATAATTGTCTATTCAGAGCTGAAAATATAAGTAAACCAGCTGATAATTTTTGGGGAGTTATAACAGGAAAATGACTAATTAAACAAACAAATGGCAAATAGTACACCTGATACTCCTATATGTGCATTGAGTGAACCATTTTATGGTGTTTTCTGATTGTATGATAGATCATTGGAACTGGCCGACTCCGTGTATGATGGCCAAATTAATGTTGACCTCATATTTGGTCGACCTAACCAGTCTTTGTCTTCCTGGATTTCAGAAATTCGTAAGGTATCCCAGGTTACGTAAAATGTGTCAATATTATGTACATTTGTCAGTAGTATATGCATGTGTCAATATTATATTCATAGCTCTCATGTGTCAATGTTACATACATGCATTATACATATTAGGTGTTCAATTATTGTGTCAGATGTCATGCAATCACATGTGTTAGGTGGGACAGATGTCATGTAATCACATGTGTTAGGTGGGACAGATGTCATGTAATCACATGTGTTAGGTGGGACAGATGTCATGTAATCACATGTGTTAGGTGGGACAGATGTCATGCAATCACATGTGTTAGGTGGGACAGATGTCATGTAATCACATGTGTTAGGTGGGACAGATGTCATGTAATCACATGTGTTAGGTGGGACAGATGTCATGTAATCACATGTGTTAGATGTCACGTAATCACATGTGTTAGGTGGCACAGATGTCATGTAATCACATGTCGGTCTATCAGCTGACTGTAGAGCGAGGAACCAAGCTCCATAAAGATGTGAAAGAAGGAAAGCTAGTAAGTGAAAGAATTGTATTACCTTTTTTTAAACTTGATTTTTGTATTCCTGTTACCAGACTCTTCCTGACAGTGATGAAATGGCTGACATGTATGAAGCATCTGTTTCAGTGAGTTACAGTAATGGTGATGTTTGTGAAATGGACTTATGGAGAATCATTAGATATTGCAGCAACAGAACCTCATGAGATATGAGATATCTAACTTCTCAAGAACAGTGAGTGACGTATGCTGTGTTATTATCTACAAGGTTAGTCATATGATATGGATGTGGGCAGGGCTATGAGAGCCGTCACAATCAGGCATACTGGCACGGACTGAGTTACATCGGCATAGGACCTGGTATGATATCTCGAGTTGTTCACAACATTCACTTGCTGTTGTTTGTGTTGTCATTTCTCAATAAATAAGATGTGACCAGCAGATGTATATTTACATGTGTGCTACATTGTTTTGTCTTTCATTATTATTATTGTTATTATTATTATTATTGTTATTATTATTATTATTATTATTGTTTGTGTTCTTAGGTGCACATTCCAGGCAAGTTTAGAAAATTTTGTTTCTTTTGGAATTACGTAAAGTACTCACTTCAGGTTCAGGCATGGAAGGAAGTTTGTCAAGAGTGTGAATGTGTTGGAGCCAGATTCATGGATGAGGAAGGTATTTAAGCAGTAACAAGTCTCATATTATTTTAAAACTAGCAAGTACCCGGCCAAACATGGCGCTTGATGTACTAACTTTTGCAAATTGAGAATGCAGTAGCATAATCCATCTCTATCACTTAGTATTGCTAATGGTTACTTCAGTCTCTTTATTGTTCACTTATTTTTCTTGACACATGTACTCATGAATGTATACACCACCACCATCGGCGTTGTTGATGTTGATGCTTTACCAACTCACCTCAGCTATATTCATGAATTCATGACACCCGTAGTTGACGATACTGAGGATGCTTTACCAACCCGACCCAGCTCATGATGAATACTCACATGGTCGTCATTACTGACAGACAAGTGTATTATAATATCAGTGAGGTGCAAGTCACCACATAGCTAGCTCCTGTTGGCAGAACTCTGGCATCACGCTGTACATCCTGTGCAGTGGAATATAACAGTGTTCAATGGCTATCAGTATTCTTCTTTCTCTATTTTTTAGCATGCCATTTTTTGTTTGTTCGTTTTCCCCCCCTTCTGTTAAGGTGCACATGACTTATTTATTACATTGTTTCCCAGTTTCTGTGTGGTAAGTTGCTATAGTGCAAACTAAAATGGTCTCCTGAAAGTTGGTGACATAATATGGTAGTTGCCATTAACACTTGTTTAAATACAAATTTCTTGAACCACATGTAATTGAAAAGTAATTGTTGTAATTGTAATCATTACAATTTCCTGAGGTCCCTCAAATTAATGAATGTAATTGTACTGGTTACTTTTTCTAGCTATGTAATTGGTAATTGTAATGATGGCATTGTTGACGTAGTCATAACAACACCAGTGTCACTATTCATACATGCTATGGATCACAGTTTATCCTTGATATTATTGTACTTGAGATACTGAGCTTTAAGCACATTTTTTTTGGTTATTTTCCTGTGAGTGCTGTTTATTTAGCATTAATGCTAGCTAATGTCTTGCAGTACCACTATGACGTATTTATCCTCCTAAGTACAGTAGAACCTCCGAACAGAGAACAATTAGGGACCAGGGGTTTCAGTTTACAAATAAGAGGTTTTGTAAGAAGTGACAAATACTTTTCTATTGGAGGGGGCAAGCAGAAAGTTCACTAAACAGAGGTAATTTGCTCATTAGAGAGTTCACTATCAGAGGTTCCACTGTAAAAACATACTAGAAAGTAGAAGTATATTTAACCACACACTATTTAAACGATGAAGTGAATGGTAGGGGACACATTGAAGGATTGCTAGACTAGTATGAATGGAGATAATTGTTTTATCTTGTTTTTGCGTATTAATGAAATGTACCTAATTTGTAGCTGATGTAGAGTTTAAAGTCATAATTTATACCTCATGCATGAAATGCAGGTGGAAGAAGATGGTCATGGTATGAGGCTGGTAAAGAAGATAAGTCGATATGAGAGGTAGCTCATATTTACCATGTGTGATGAAGAATCAAAATAATGATGTCAAAATTGTTTAGGCTTCAAGAAGTACTGGCAACATCTCTGAGAACGACCCAGGGCTTGACAAACCAAGTATGTATTTGGAACAAGAAAATGAAACTGCTGAGAGGCTATCTCCCTTGAAATTATTTAGCAATAAAAAAGATTGGCTGGTAACCAGGGGTGGAGTTTAAGAGCTACTTAATTTTGCATATAGAAAGTTCCACACACTCCTTTATTTACTCCCATGTCAGAAAGTACACTTGTGTAGGGGTAGTAATCCTTTATTTACTCCCATGTCAGAAAGTACACTTGTGTAGGGGTAGTAATGGTGATAAGGTGAATAGCTTCTGCAAAGGCTTCTTTTCTTTGATTGTGTAGTTATCTCCTCTATTGCATAGATATTCATATATTCCCAGCAACAACCCATGATTTTGGCAGGTAGCTATATAGCTGCGGTTAACACTGATTGAATCTATTGATCACTTGATCTCCACTACGAGTTTTCAGAAATTCAATGGATGTATCTAGTATTTTACACAGTTAGTTCCAATTTCAACTTTGTTTCTTTCTTTGTTGTATAGATCTGGCTTAATTTCTCGCCCATTCCAATACAGCAAGTGTTTTCTAATAGAGACTCTATGATTTCTAAAAGCATCAGTGATGGTCTACTGACTGTGGATGAGAGGTGCAGTGCAACGTCATAGTAGAACACATCTTTCATAATGAAGTGCTAGCTGTGGGAGTGAAACTGTATACTAATAGAAATACTTATACTTACATAATTAGTGAGCATTGTTACAGAGAGTGTAACTGGTAATTAGTGAGCATTGTTAGAGAGAGTGTAACTGGTAATTAGTGAGCATTGTTACAGAGAGTGTAACTGGTAATTAGTGAGCATTGTTAGAGAGAGTGTAACTGGTAATTAGTGAGCATTGTTACAGAGAGTGTAACTGGTAATTAGTGAGCATTGTTAGAGAGAGTGTAACTGGTAATTAGTGAGCATTGTTACAGAGAGTGTAACTGGTAATTAGTGAGCATTGTTACAGAGAGTGTAACTGGTAATTAGTGAGCATTGTTAGAGAGAGTGTAACTGGTAATTAGTGAGCATTGTTACAGAGAGTGTAACTGGTAATTAGTGAGCATTGTTAGAGAGAGTGTAACTGGTAATTAGTGAGCATTGTTAGAGAGAGTGTAACTGGTAATTAGTGAGCATTGTTAGAGAGAGTTCAACTGGTAATTAGTGAGCATTGTTAGAGAGAGAGTGTAACTGGTAATTAGCTGGTCATTTCAGAGTAGAATGAATGATAAGTTTATTGAAAAATAGAGATGGTTGTGACGATTGGATTAATCTTTTGATAATTTGTTAATTTTATGGTAGAGGAGTGAGAGCTACTTCCAGAGGTCTTCAAGTGGTGGACTCTATTCTTCCGCTTTGCTGTGATTGCCTACAAACAATAGAATCTGACTAGTTTGGTTCTTGTAATCTTTGTATCTATCATGCAAATGATCACTCTGTATTGGATCACTCCTACCATTATACTAATTACTGGTAAGGTACATACTACGGCATGCTTGCTCAAGGTCTTTCAGTGACTCCATCTATACTTCCACTGGAAACTAATAGCTAGGATTCAAGATTACCTAAGGGACAAAATTAACAAACTCCCTCTATTTTTCCCCCTACTCATTGTAAAACCAAAAATTGGTGGATTAACAAAAATCATGAAATATTATATGGGAACACAAATACCATTTGATAATTTATTAAACAGTAGTTTCAGTTATAGAGGGTAAGCTTTCTTCACTGCTTGTACTGTGTAAAAATTCTTCATCTTTTGCATCGATCATTGCACGGACAGCCAATTTAGGGGTGTAATTGTAGGCAGTTCTTTGGACCGTTCTTTTACAGATCTCCACAAAGCAGCAGCACTTGAGATAGTACGAAACATTGGCTCTTGTTGTCCAAGACTTTGAGTAGAGAATTTCCACTTCTTCTAGTGTAAGTCCCTGAGAAAAAAATAATAAATAACTAGTGGTGTGCTTGAGCACAAATGGCGAGCGAGCCTAAAGACTATACATTTTTATATGAATGATTTTGACTTCTAACACTGAAGCTACTGATAAGGTCCAGTTTGTAAATTTAGCATACAGGGTAAAGGGATTTCAGTGCCATAGTAACAACTCTCTGCAACTGCTTGAATTGAAGGGAAAAAACAACAACAAAACAATACACGTTATTTAAAAGTTTTCTTTGTGATATTCTTTAGCTAAGTAGTTGTTGTAACACACAATGCTTTGACACAACTGGACATGCACCTACACAGACTACCTTCGCGGTAGTCTAGTGGACAATGTATTTTCAAGTAAATACTGTTGCGCACGGCTTATAACCATGACAAAGAGAGCATTGACTTACCACCGCCACTAACTCGAATAGAAATGGAAGTCCCTTAAGTTTTCAAGTTTTAACTGCACCCGCAAAAGAATTCAAAACGGTAAACAATTCAATTTCTAGGGTGATACGGGTACTGATCGATAAACCAGAGGATTCTGTTTAGTGCAATTTGGGACGGGGTCGACCACCTAACTAACACAAAAACGCGAGGGTCAAAGTACAAAATGACATACGTACGTCCAAACATATATACAAATAAATAAATAAATAAACTAGTGATGTGCTTGAGCACAAATGGCGAGCGAGCCTAAAGACTATACTACTTTTATATGAATGATTTTGACTTCTAACACTGAAGCTACTGAAAATAAGGTCCAGTTTTTAAATTTCGCATACACGGTAAAGGAATTCAGTGCCATAGTAACAACTCTCTGCAACTGCTTGAATTGAAGGAAAAAACAACAACAAAACAATACACGTTATTTAAAAGTTTTCTTTGTGATATTCTTTAGCTAAGTAGTGGTTGTAACAACACACAATGCTTTGACACAACTGGACATGCACCTACACAGACTTACCTTCGCGGTAGTCTAGTGGACAATGTATTTTCAAGTAAATACTGTTGCGCACGGCTTATAACCATGACAAAGAGCGCATTGACACTACCGCCACTAACTCGAATAGAAATGGAAGTCCCTTAAGTTTTCAAGTTCTAACTGCACCCGCAAAAGAATTCAAAACGGTAAACAATTCAATTTCTAGGGTGATACGGGTACTGACCGATAAACCATAGGATTCTGTTTAGTGCAATTTGGGACGGGGTCGACCACATAACTAACACAAAAACGCGAGGGTCAAAGTACAAAATGACATACGTACGTCCAAACATATATACAAATAAACAAACATCCCCGATTTTCGATTGTGTTACCCCTGTAAGTGTCTCGCTCGCTATGCTCGCTCGCCAATAAATAAAAATCCTCCCCCCCCAAACTGAATAATTCCAGATTTATACATGTAGCTAATAGCAACTTATTTCTGCTGACTGCATGTGGAGTCGGTGAATAAATAGCTACATTTGATGTCTAAGGTTTCAGCTAATCGGGTAATGATATAAAGGTTAAAATTGATGACGTAGCTACTGAGGGTCTGACAGTTCCATTGAATAGAAATGAAAAGAGATCTGTCATATTATGTTAGCTACCTTATAAACTTTAAATACAATAACTAAATATGATCAGACAAATTTATCAAGCAACTGTTTGACTTGCGTATTAGCTATACAAAAAACAACTACCAAACTATTTCATGTAATTAGGTCAAAGAAAAACAACAACAATAATATCAACACAAACCAACACAGCTAAATCCAAATTCACCTTTGTTTCTGGCATAGCCAATAACACAATAAGAAACAGCAAGACAATGTTCCCTGAGAATATGAGTAATGTACCAGAAACACGAAGAATGGAGTTTATTAAAATCGGTCCCAATTGATTTGCAATAACAACACCAATCCAGAAAGTTGCATTGCACAAAGAAGTAATAAATCCTATAACAAACATCAACAGATTATTCAGCATTTGAATTGGTAAAATATTGCAGCCCTTGTATTGTTCACACTGCCGACTTGATGGTGTACTTTTCTAACCAACTTATGGATTGTCTAAAATTATTATAAATGTAAAATTATGTTCGTATGGCAAATATTCATTGTTAAAGCATGTGAAAATGTCTACAACGGAATGTTCATTAGTACCTTGTTATGACTAGCTGTGACATGCCGGCATGCTGTTCCTAATATATTATTATTTGCATATGTCAATATAACCATAATGGTGACATTGAAAAAAAAAAAGAAAAAGAAAAAGCTCCTACAAATGATTTCAAGGTATTCTGATAATTGATAGAACTGGTGCTAACTTTATGCCTTGAGAAATCAAACTTCTAGCTAATAAGGAAAACTCTTTTCAATGATTATTATTAATTAATTTGAAAATGATGGCCATTTTTTTCACACGTCATATCTGAGATGTCCCTATAGCCAAAACTTATTCTTACATCATATCCTAGCACTACACAAAGTTTCATATCCTAGCACTACACAAAGTTTCATATCCTAGCACTACACAAAGTTTCATATCCTAGCACTACACAAAGTTTCATATCCTAGCACTACACAAAGTTTCATATCCTAGCACTACACAAAGTTTCATATCCTAGCACTACACAAAGTTTCATATCCTAGCACTACACAAAGTTTCATGCCTTCATCATCAGTGGCACAATTGTTGCACACTTATTGAACTAAATATGCATGTAGCTCTTATTTACAGAATATAATGAAAATTAAAATTCTATTCAGAAGAGCCTAACTTTTTATCCTCCAAGAAGCTCATTAGGATTTCTATCTTCAGCTGCAGATATGCTAAGACATTTCAAGAGCTATTGTGCATGTGTTCAGGCATTTTCTCAAAATATTTTTTAATAAACTATTAAACCAACTTTCTGAGGATACCTATTGAAAGAATGCATATAAAACTGAATTAGTGGTGTGCTCCAGCTGTGAAGAATGTACTAAATAAACAATAGCTCATAGTCAACATAAATATCAAATTTTATTCATACTTTAGAATATATGGGCTAAGGAAGGAGCTTGCTATGAACTACAGTCCTAAGCTACTACAGATTTTTTTCACCTCCAGTTTAATTCCTAATGCAATTTTTAGCAGGACATTTGAGTTATTCCCCTCATAATAGCAGGCTGAAATGGACTTGTACTAGCCTTTAACTGTGCTGAAGAGATGCAGTCTCATTTTTCACTAAAAAACTACACATTTATAGTATTAGGTCTGCTAACAGTTAGCCTGCTTTGTATGGCCCAAAAATCATCACTGAATGGTTGTTAGTTTCATTACTATATCATGTGCACACACCACACTTCGATTGCATGCATACACATGTACTCAAGTACATACATATGTAGATACATAGCATTGGCTCGAATTTTTACAATCCTGATAGCATCTTGCTTTGCTACGCTTACTTGATAAAATACAAACCTTTAGCAGGGAGAGGAAAGAGTTCACCCATTAATATCCATGGAATATTGCTATTAGAAACATAATATATTGTTACAAGTTTGTAAACACTGAGCTGTAACTCACCCACAAGCCACATTAAATCCTGATATGTAGACACACACAAGAACAAGAACGACATATCCCAGTGCTATTGTAGAGTTATCTTGAGATTGATCTTGCAAATTTTCCAAACCATATGCTCTTGTCAGCACTGAAGATACAATGAGTCCCATGAACATGATGGAAAGGCCAGTCAAGAATAAAGGCTTGCGTCCAAACTACAAGAATCAGTGATGATTATTACACCAGCTAACTACACAACATCATTAAGCAATATCACTATAAGTATGTCAGTAGCCATGTTTGTGAATTCTATACAACAATACGAATACACAATCTATTATGTTCATAACATAGAGGAGAGAAAACAACAACAACAACAAAAAACAGTAGATTTAGTACAGAATTGTATGAAAATTCACATGCTCTAGCTCAGAAGCCATAATAGGAATGATACCACTTTTATTCATATAAATGTGAGGTATACTAAGTAAGCCAATGAAAAACAATGTGGTACCAGTAACTAACTGAATAAGACTAGCTATAGCTCTTTGTGAGGTCATAATAACAATGTGGTACCAGTAACTAACTGAATAAGACTAGCTATAGCTCTTTGTGAGGTCATAATAACAATGTGGTACCAGTAACTAACTGAATAAGACTAGCTATAGCTCTTTGTGAGGTCATAATAACAAAATGTATTGAAGATACTAAAAAAAAGCTGAAGATTACTTGGTATACAGTAAGTGTGATTATTGTTGCGGATTGCTTACTTTGTCAACAACTGTTGCTGCTACTATCATAGATAAGAAGCCAACCAGAGCAATAGATATTGATACAGTAAACCCTGGTAAGCCTATTTGGCAGAATATAGTCACTGAAAAATACCTGCAATTAAAATATAAACCACATGCTGGTAGATATGCTTTAGCACAAAGGGCGAGCAAGCTAGTTCAGTTACAGAAAATTATATATACAATTCATAGTTTAAATTAATTCTAAAAATATCACAAATTCTGTGGGAATGAACTTGGCATTTAAGAATTTTACCTGATACTAAATAGCTAGAAACTATAAAAATACAAAATAAAATGACCTTTCTCAATCACAGTGGTCTAAGGAAAAGCAAAGGTAATGTGAAAAATATAATCTCAATTGTTGCCGGAAATTGAAACTAGGACCCCTTACCTGGCTTTAGTCACCAGTGCTCTAGCCACTGAGCTACAACAACCCACCACTTATTGGCGAGCGAGCGAGACACTTACAGGGGTAACACAATCGAAAATCGGGGATGTTTGTTTATTTATTTAGATATATGTATGGACGTACGTATGTCATTTTGTACTTTGACCCTCGCGTTTTTGTGTTAGTTTGGTGGTCGACCCCGTCCCAAATTGCACTAAACAGAATCCTCTGGTTTATCGATCAGTACCCGTATCACCCTAGAAATTGAATTGTTTACCGTTTTGAATTCTTTTGCGGGTGCAGTTAAAACTTGAAAACTTAAGGGACTTCCATTTCTATTCGAGTTAGTGGCGGTGGTAAGTCAATGCTCTCTTTGTCATGGTTATAAGCCGTGCGCAACAGTATTTACTTGAAAATACATTGTCCACTATACTACTGCGAAGGTAAGTCTGTGTAGGTGCATGTCCAGTTGTGTCAAAGCATTGTGTGTTACAACCACTACTTAGCTAAAGAATATCACAAAGAAAACTTTTAAATAACGTGTACATTTTTGTTGTTGTTTTTTTCCTTCCAAGCAGTTGCAGAGAGTTGTTACTATGGCACTGAAATCCCTTTACCCTGTATGCTAAATTAAAAAACTGGACCTTATTTCCAGTAGCTTCAGTGTTAGAAGTCAAAATCAATAGTATAGTCTTTAGGCTCGCTCGCCATTTGTGCTCAAGCACATCACTAGTATAAATTATACACATATGTGTACTATAGACCTGATTGTAGTGTATGGCTTATACTCTGCTACTGAATTCAATGAAAAATAATGCATTAATACTTCAAATTCCTCACTGCAGACAGAGGGCAAGCAAGTGATTGTGAGAAGCTGACTATAGGAAGGACATGAAAGAGAAAAAACTAAAACTATGGACTTTCCTAAAAAAAAGCCCATTTCTGCTGATCCATAATCCTTAGAAGAACTCTAAGCTGAAGTGTATTTGTCCAGTAATGGCATGCTGAAAAGCTCTCTAAAATACTACTCAAGGTCGTTACAATGCATAGTATTCAGTGTTTGAAAAGCCTACTCCTGCTAGGTCATAATGTCTCTATTTTAGTGTTTGTCATTCCATTACTCTATCAGGTGAGCTATACTGTATATATTCACACCTTATAATTTATATAATAAAATGGCGCATAAATTGCCCATTCAAATGTATGGGGAAAATCGCTATTTAATGGAAACCGCACAGGGAAAGTAAGTAGTACGTAACTAAGTGAAATACCACGGTAGTTAAGTGAAATAGTATAGGTAAGTGCGCATGCATGCAGCACTAGTCTTGGAAAATGTACAGTTCCAGTAGTTTCCAGTCGGAGATACTGTCATTCTTAATGCAGATGTTCTATTGGGAATAAGTTCAACAGATTTGGAGGAGTCATAGGTTGAGAGGAAGCTAATCCTGAAATTCAGAGATAGTGTAAACGATACAGTGTAGCTACAGTGCAAATGATTAAAAAGAAAAAGAAAAAAAAGCTGGCCTACTACTAGCGAGTGATAGCACAGGTAATCTGTGCTATCACTCATACTAATATAATTGGCGAGCGAGCGAGACACTTACAGGGGTAACACAATCGAAAATCGGGGATGTTTGTTTATTTATTTGTATATATGTATGGACGTACGTAAGGCATTTTTGTACTTTGACCCTCGCGTTTTTGTGTTAGTTACGTGGTCGACCCCGTCCCAAATTGCACTAAACAGAATCCTCTGGTTTATCGATCAGTACCCGTATCACCCTAGAAATTGAATTGTTTACCGTTTTGAATTCTTTTGCGGGTGCAGTTAAAACTTGAAAACTTAAGGGACTTCCATTTCTATTCAAGTTAGTGGCGGTGGTAAGTCAATGCGCTCTTTGTCACGGTTATAAGCCGTGCGCAACAGTATTTACTTGAAAATACATTGTCCACTAGACTACCATGAAGGTAAGTCTGTGTAGGTGCATGTCCAGTTGTGTCAAAGCATTGTGTGTTACAACCACTACTTAGCTAAAGAATATCACAAAGAAAACTTTTAAATAACGTGTATTGTTTTGTTGTTGTTTTTCCCCCTTCAATTCAAGCAGTTGCAGAGAGTTGTTACTATGGCACTGAAATCCCTTTACCGTGTATGCTAAATTAAAAAACTGGACCTTATTTTCAGTAGCTTCAGTGTTAGAAGTCAAAATCATTCATATAAAAATAGTATAGTCTTTAGGCTCGCTCGCCATTTGTGCTCAAGCACATCACTAGTATTATATACATATATATAGTTCATGCCCCTATATACTAATGATCACTTTGAATTTACACACCTCTGGTAGTGTCTTACCTCACTTTTCTTGCCCACTGACCAATACACAGTGAGATTTTGGGTTAACTCAAAAGTGCACTAAATATTAATCGTACCCTTATACTCAATAAGAACACCTACTACTGATGACAGAAGTACAAGTTATCGACTTACCCTATAAAATTTCCTCCAGTGAATCGGGCAATCAAGATAATACAAATGCCCAACAGAGCTCTACAAACATCAAATATAAACAAATATATGCAAGCAAACAAACAAAATAAACAAGAAAAATGGCACTACTCAAGAGTTGCAGAATGATAGACCAATTCTCAACATTTACTCATGGCCTAGCATAACTACGAGTGTGTAAATAAAGGAACATACAACCCATTTCAACACATAATGTACAACACCAGGCAACATCACATGTAACATACAACCCATTTCAACACATAATGTACAACACCAGGTAACATTACATGTAATACACCAGGTAACATTACATGTAATACAAGATGAATCTAGTGAACATTAGCACTGACCTTTGCAACACTTTCCACTGGCAGACAAATTTAACTGAACTTGAAAACATATTGGATTGGGAAATTTGCATTTTGATCAGTTTCAAGTACTTTTCTACTTCTTCAGAATCTTTGTAGATGTAGCCAAGAACTTTTCTAGCTTCATCTTCTCGACCATGATGAACAAGCCATCTGTAAAAGAAGATTAGTATAACTGAAGACTTCTCAATTATATTTGTCCAATGAAATAGTTACTTTATGATCCATTTAGATCATCAGCTAAGAAGCCTCAGTATGTGTGACATCATTACAGCTGAGGGAGGCATGTGTGTGTGTGTGTGTGTGTGTGTGTGTGTGTGTGTGCCATTCATTGGATATACTTCTATTACCTTGCTTCTTTACTCAGAGGGTCATAGAAAAGAAAAGAAAAAAGCACGATAAAAAGAGAAAGGTTAAGAGTAAGGATGAAAATGCACAGATATATTTATTACACTTTACTGCTTTATCCATTGCCTACCTGGGAGATCTTGGTGGCAGAGTCATTCCAACAGCCATTACTACTCCTCCTAAGCACTGGATACTCAAGATGATCCTCCAACCGTATTGCAAATCACGAAGCAGAATGTTTAGAACAATCCCGACCTACACCATAGGTAAGTGAACATATATTGGTATACAATTTCTAATTTGTAGTTAGGATTGTCTGGCCAACTGCAAAATTTGAACAAGGCTGACTGACCGTTCACCATTTACCACAAAATATGACCCAATTCATAGGAAATATGTGACAGGCTCTGACAAAAGGGGGCATTTCGCGCAAAAATTGAAATTGAGATAAAGGCTCCAGAAATAAGTCACCGGAAAAATTCTTTCTTCCTCCTATATATATATATATTTTTTGCAGAATTAGTCTTAGTGACCCTTACTCTAAGTCTATGCCAAATTTCAAATGTCAAAACAACTTAAAAGACCCCAAGCGTGCTGTGGAAAGACATGGAACAACGAATTCTTTGTAATTGCACGGGTACTGTAATAGTCTGTAGGCTACCAACTACGGTAGGAACAACCAACTGAGTTCCAGGACTGAGCAGGTTTTATTAGTAAAAATTATTTTATATTATTATTTGTCTGCATGGCACAGATACATATTTTATACCCTTTAAAAGGGGTTAAAAATTAACTTATAATGACTTTTAGCTACGCCTTAACAGGACTTTTAGCTATGTCTTAACAGGACTGTGACTGACACTTTTTACCAATATTTCATAAATCCCAAATAAAAGCACAACTTGTTGACGCGATCATAACTTAGTGATGCAGTATAAGAAATCTATAATGTGTTGCACCAAGTAAACCCTAATTGTCACATCATTGTTGTAGTAAATTAAGCACTACCTAGCTATTACAATATAATCTATTCCCAAAGAACAAGCAATCTGTTAGCTATTTTTAATGAGGTATCAAAATAGCTCGACCAATGAAAATGGTACATGAAAACGCTGTCTTCATAAGAGAAGAAGCTAAACTAGCCAGAAACACCCACCTATATACATTTTCAACGCGAAACTTCACTTCTTTCAACTCTGTTAACTTCCCTGAGCATAAAGCAAACTACACCGCTGGTTGCAGAAATTATTTGCTCACATGATTATGACGTGACACTAAGGGGCGTTGCCCATAAAAGTTGGTACCTATGCAGAGTTGAAAGCTTCGCGTTTTCTCAATGATTAGCCCGAAAAAAAAAAAAAGTAGCACAATAAAAGGTCTAAATCTTCGTCCTGAGTAAGTTCATACCTAAATCAACTGTTAATGGTTAGTATTCTCCAAAATCAGAGCGTGACAGACAGACAGGACGACTACTATAACCTTGCGCATGCGTGCTGAAGGTTAAACAGAGCACTAAGAGTGCAAACCCTCAGCGTTGGTTAAAAACAAACAAACAATAATTTGCAAAAGAAGTCACTATTGTTGAATAACAAAGTTGTTAAACTTTCAGCTTATAATAATAATATAGTTTTGTCCTTTTTATGAATATAAATTTTAACTATGGCATTTAACATTGCCCTGTCTGCATCTCTGGGATCCTTCAGCAGTTTCAAGGGCCTTTTTATGGGCATGACAGTTAGAATGAGCCATTTTAACACTTTGTATACACTCTGCGGAGAGCAGGCTTACTTACATTGATGAAAAAATAGCATACTTCCAGCAGCAGCAAAGACTTCTCAACACCAGACAAAAAACAACAACAAAAAAAGAAAAAAAAAGAAAAAAAAAGATAGGCACTGGAACTACAGAATGCTTGACATAACAAAATCTGAACTGGGCGGTAAAATTTGTACGCTCACGCGAGCGATTCTAAATGGCAGTTGAACAAGTGAAGGGCATGGCCATATAGCAGCACTCACTGTTGCGCATGCTGTTTCTCTCGTTTTCTCAAAAACTAAGCTGAAATAAAAAAAAAAGTGGCAAATTAAAGGACTTAAATCATCATCTAGTCGGAGTTCCTCTTCTCTCAAGGCATAAAAGTCAGCCATCTTCGAGATCCGCTATTGACAGAATGACAGACGGAATGAATGACAAACAGACTACTATAACCCTCTCGCGCATGCGAGCTGACGGTTAACAATAAGATAAATCTAGCAAACTAGCCATGCTATAATATTATAGAGAATAAGAATACAAACTGAAGGTTTTGTTCTAGTTATGTCGCTACGTGTAATGAGCTATGAAGAGAGAGCTTAAGCCCTTTCATTAATAGTCACTCATATCTAGTTTCTTGAAGCACAAGTGCAATGTTTTGCAGCATGCTGTTTACAGCACTCTGAAGTTACAGTAATTTTCCTTTTTATGACAAGCTAGATATTCCTTTAATAGGAGTTCTTATGAGCCAATAATATTAGATATTAGACAAAGAACTGAAAGTTCCAGCATTTGGTTACCCCAAAGCTAGCCCGCTTTGCAAGGCCTGAAAGTCTTCACTGAATGGGTATAAAGATATACTTCACATGCGCTACTTATATGCCACACGTACATCCATACACACACACATACACTGGCTCCAATCAGTACCACCACTGATAACGTTTTACTTCACTTGCCATCAATAACCACTAAAATAAAGCATTAAAGGTGTGAACCCTGAACCCACAGCCGCTATTCCAGCATTCTGTTAACTTCCAAGCATACCACAGGCAGCAAAAAAATATTCGCTCATTGTGATAATAGGGGCATCACCCACAAAAGCTATTTAGTGGTTTGCAGAGCTGGCAGCTTCGCGATTTCTCAAAATCAGCTTGAATAGCATAATAAAATGTTTTAAAAGTTTTGAGTAAGTTCATACCTAAATCAATGGCTAATTGTCAGTAATCTCCAAAATCAGAGCATGGCAGACGGACCAACTAGACAACTACTATAACCCTCTCAAGGATGCACAGTGAGGGTAACGAGGCAATCAACTTACAAAAAACTAATCACTTACTGTAAATGCAGAAGTAGCAAAAGTATTTAGGCACGACAAAAATCTTCCACGCAGATGCTCAGGAACGATCTCTCCAATAAACAGAGGTGTAACTATGTATGCAGCTCTGTCAAAGTATATTCAACATATTATATATTTATCTTTGTTCCTGCTACAAACAAACAAAGATACATGCACAACAATTGGTAAATCAGATTTACATGTCACTCTTACTGCAGAAGTACTCACCCTGTACCAAGACCTCCTAGTATCCTGCCTATCAACACCATCCTGCAAAGAAAACAAGAGAAAACAATATTTGATTTAAAATTATTTTATACTACACTTTCTTCATATTACCACACCTTACCACACTAATCAATTCCCTCCTCTGCTGAGTTAGTATCAATTTCCTCCTCCACTGAGTTAGTTTCAATTCCCTCCTACACTGAGTTAGTATCAATTCCCTCCTCCACTAACTGAGTTAGTATCAATTCCCTCCTATGCTAACTGAGTTAGTATCAATTCCCTCCTCCGCTAACTGAGTTAGTATTAATTTCCTCCTCCGCTAACTGAGTCAATATCAATTTCCTCCTCTGCTAACTGAGTTAGTATCAATTTCCTCCTCCGCTAACTGAGTTAGCATCAATTCCCTCCTCCGCTAACTGAGTCAGTATCACTGAGAAGTTCAGTTCCAGTCAATCTCCCTAAGGTATGTTAAGATAAATCACCACCACAAAAACAACAATAATAAAACCTAAACAAAAACCAAAATAACAGCAACAACAATTACAACATAAATACATATCAAATTCATTTTTAGAAATAACGGTTCATGCAGCTGTTGATATACTTAACTCAGACAATAGCAAACTACATTGTGTACCGTCACTTCTGTTTCCTATGAACACTTAACAGATTAACTTAAAAGTCATTTAACTTCATTATTTTTTCCGTTTACTATTGTATAGTTAATAGAACGAATAGTGTTCCTCTATACATTATAACTAACGCAATATGAACTGCAGCCGTGTGAATGAGGCCACCCATAGCAACCAGACATCCTCCTATGATCAACACTGGCTTTCTTCCTATATAGTCTGACAGAGGCCCACCAATCAAAGCTCCAAACAATCCCCCGACTGAAAACAGTGCAGTAATCAGACCCTGTGTTGTGCCATAGAAATGTTTACATGAATAATATAGTGAACTGGCGGGTACAGCTAATTGGACAGAGAGTGAAGCAAGCAAGACATGTTCAGTGAAAGTGAGGGCTGTGACGTATAGTAAGAATAGCAAGTACATTTGTAAGGAGAATTTATCATTAGTTTATTGCAGACAAATACGTAATTAAAACACTGAACAAAGCATGGTGATAGATCATTGACAAAGCACGGTGATAGATCATTGACAAAGCATGGTGATAGATCATTGACAAAGCATGGTGATAGATCATTGACAAAGCATGGTGATAGATCATTGACAAAGCACGGTGATAGATCATTGACAAAGCACGGTGATAGATCATTGACAAAGCACGGTGATAGATCATTGACAAAGCATGGTGATAGATCATTGACAAAGCATGGTGATAGATCATTGACAAAGCATGGTGATAGATCATTGACAAAGCATGGTGATAGATCATTGACAAAGCATGGTGATAGATCATTGACAAAGCATGGTGATAGATCATTGACAAAGCATGGTGATAGATCATTGACAAAGCATGGTGATAGATCATTGACAAAGCATGGTGATAGATCATTGACAAAGCATGGTGATAGATCATTGACAAAGCACGGTGATAGATCATTGACAAAGCATGGTGATAGATCATTGACAAAGCATGGTGATAGATCATTGACAAAGCACGGTGATAGATCATTGACAAAGCATGGTGATAGATCATTGACAAAGCATGGTGATAGATCATTGACAAGTGCTCACATTTATTGAACACATCATTTTCCAAATTGGTGATCACCTTCCACGTTTTCAAAGCTACTGTGGGTGCACAATGTAAACCTTATGCTTCCTTAATGTTTATGGGTTAAATATACATATGCATGCAGATTTAAAGGTGACATACACACTATCTAATGGTAGTCTAATCATAGAATTCTAGCCAATGAGTGCTAGTTGCAGTGATAGTACTCATTAAATTGTAAATGATAAAGTAGATAACAGTTAAGTTTAGGAACACATCAAAGTGTACATAAAAAAAGTGATTTTAGTTTTCCTTTTTGTAGTTACATGCATGATAAACTGGTCTGAATTATACCAGTATAACAGGAGATAAATGTGTGTACGCGGGCTTTCACAAGCTTTAGTCAAGTGAACTTTTATAGAGGGGAAAAAGCAAACAAATAAAGAAAAGACAAAAAAAAAAAAAAAAATTGATGACATACCAGGATTTTCCCTAACATTAATTAATTATTATTTACGAACACCTCACAAGTAAATGGACAACCTTCAATAGACTGTGTAGTTATGGGAAATGTTCACAACATTTTTGGTAGACTTAAGAGCAAATCTTCAACCCCTTGATGAACCTCACAGTAATTGTAATCTTCAACCACACAAAGAACAAGCTACTAGAAGTGTACTGGTTGGAATAATTTTGCTCCTGTAACATCTATTTATGGCCCAGTGAATTCGAGTCACACTTGCAATACACATCCTAAAATCATTAAAAACAAAATCACAGCCAAACTTCTGGCTAATTGAGACAGAAGGTCAACTACTAGAAGTGATAGCAAATTTTCTCGTTTTTTTACAGCCAATAATATTGTTAATTAAAACTAACCCGACATTTCGACTTCTTGCCAAAGTCCACTTCAGGAGGTCAACGGCAAGAAGTCGAAACGTCGGGTTAAGTTTTAATTAACAATATTATTGGCTGTAAAAAACGAGAAAATTTGCTATCATTATTATTTCAGCCGAGAATGACTGAATCACTAGAAGTAACCATCACTTTGAATGCTGGGGTAACCGTGGTCATCTTGATTAGCTCTTGAAAGACAGACAAAAGACTACTTGTATAAATACACGGTGAGGGCTAATTATTAATTTTGAAGGTGAACAAATTTTTTTTTTTTAATTTAGAGTCAGCTGAGGTAATGAATGGGCTTGACAATGATGCTTTCAGTCATTCTCAACTGAACAGTTCATATAACCAATTAACAAAACTTAACGTAACATATTGAATTCTTGCCAAAGTTCGCAAGTTGTAAAAACCTGACCTTTATCCTTCCATCATAGATTAATTTAATACTGAACACGCATACGTACCAAAATAGAACTAGTTTCAACGTCATCATCAAAACCGCATGACTGACTTGAATTGTCTTGGTTTAACAACGTATACGATAGATTGAGAGCCATCCTATAGCCAACCATATCTTTCACTCCATTTAGGGACCTAAACAACAACAACAACAAACAAATGAGACAAGGCATATCAGACATGTGGCAGACCTCATAGCTAATGTGCTTATTAGACATGCACCAAAAAAGTTTTCATGTCAATCTCTTAATTTCTTCACAAATTCCTTTTAGCAATATCACTTCAGCATCTGTACCATCCAGCAGCATCAATGTTAGGATTTAGGAGTTTGACTCGGCATCTTTGACGTGACTACTCTCATAAAATTAATAGATACACAAGGAGGTCTCCATAAGTGAGTACAACTAAAGTATAGCTAACATTTATCTCCCGTGCTAAAGAATTGCCATGAGATCCCATAGTCCAGAAAATAGTCCATCCCATCCCACAGTCCCATGGGACAGTGGGACACTCCATGGGATGACAACCTGTCCCTCTTATAGACACTCCCACTATTCATTCTATCCCACAATCCCATGAAAGTATCGTCACTATGAACACAGAGTCAAGTTAGAGCGCACGTGCGTGGCACAATTAGTGCTAGATCAGCGGAGCGTTGAAGGCGCGACAATACCCTTTGATAAGCCGACTGAGCAGAGTGAAGGAGGGGTCATGCTAGGTTTAATATGCAAGAAAGGGCAATTGAAGACAAGGTTTCAAATATGTTGATGATACAAAAATTAATAAAAACTCACAATTTCACAGACCCATGGGACGGACAGTTAGACATACATGTGTAAGTAAGAGGGTCAGGTGTCCATCCCATGTAATCCCATGGTACTGTGGGATGGAATGGACAGTAGGAGACACATGCATCTGTAAGAGGGACAGGTGGATATCCCATGGACCCATGGGATGGGATGGACAATTTACGGCATTTCTGGACAAGCCCTCAAGCAATTACTAACAGTGAAGCTAGCTTGTAATCTATATAATAATTACCCGTAACCAACGATGACATATATTCATGAATAATTCATGAGCTAATGAGCTAGAGCACGCAGACATACAAGACCCGTGAACTCACGGTAAAATTACTGGGCAAACCTAGAACTAGCGCTGACAAGTAAACCAAGAACGCAGTTGTAAAATAAGTAAAGGGTTTGGGTACGCTAGACTACCGGTAGGTGAATTTATTTGCAACGGTACAACAATAAAAAAGAAGACGAGAGTGGCCAAGGAACAGGAGTATGGGTAAAGTATCGTCACATTCAGTAGAAAGTGATTACTGTAATTGTAGAGACGAGGATAGGCAGCGTACGTTTCAAAAAGGAGGTTAAAAAGCGGAAGAGAAGGCAAAAAAGCAGTAAGTTGGGTGGAATAGACGAAGAAAGGCGGTGTAGTAAAAAGGAGAGAGTACAAAAGAGAAGGCAAAAAGGAACAATTAATATTGCACTAAAAAGCAGGTGGAATCGAATCGTCGAGTAAAGGTGGCCTAAGTTTAAAAATGAAAGGTGAAAGTAGAAAAAGAAGGCAAAAGTTTCGCAAAGCCTAAGTTCACAATCATGGTTGAAGGACAGAAAGATTCAGAAGCAGGAGAGGTAGACAAAGGAGGAGAAAGGACTCAATGACTCGAGATGAAAGAGCTGAATAAAGAAAGGTGGGAGACACAAAAATGTTGATGTAACCTTAAAACGGTAGAGAATGATAACCATAACTGATGCTAATGCATTCTTACTTTGTAATACTTCAACCACCATTGTGTGGCAGGGCACTTGCTAGTACATAATTAATGAATATACTTAGCAGCATCTGAGAGTGTGTTAATTATGCATATATAAAGAGTAGATGAACCTACGTATACACCACTGGAAAATTTTATGAATCAAGCTAGATACATGTCTCTAACAAGCTAGTTAAACTACAAAAATATAAAGGTTGATGTGCTGATAAAAAAATTAATAAATCTATACGTTTTCTTCATTCACAGAAGCAAACATGGTTTCTGCTACATTGCAGCCATACACAGTATATGTGGAAAGTGCAGCCACCAATACTTATTAAGCACACCTATTAATATTAATATGCTATGACTCTGGCTGCATAACACAGGATTACCAGATTAGCTAGCCAAGTGGCTTGCAGAAGTTCAGGAGCAAACTGCTTCCACAGAATTCTAGATTATTTCAGGTAAAGTAGGATGCTCTAGCTACCCAGGAGTCCGTGTTTCCTACACCTATTATCTAACTATAGATGTAACAGGTGGTATCATTCCTCCACTCCTGTAAGAAGTACGAAGCACACTCGAACTATAAATATTTTCTAATACCCCACCCAGTCAGTAATCTTAGACACTACTAACTCAGTAGTATACAGTTTACTCAACTCACCCTACATCGTAACCAAATGAAAATCCAGAAAACGCTGCACACAACGCACTAAAATAAATATAAAACCCCATCTTTACCACGGGCACACACTTTGATATAAAAACATGTCCGGTAAAGATCGTTCCTCGAACGAACTCTAGTCTGTTTTTTTTGTAGCTCAACCCTTTACCTTTCCCCTCGGTCTGGTACGCGACACCACCAACTGTGAGAAAGGTGTACTCACAAATTTCACCCTAGTAGAGGGACTTCTATACTCACACACATCACACGCAGATATAAAGATCCCCTCAATCAAATCAAATAAGAATCTAGCCCCTCTAGCCCCTCACTCTCAACCTCCTAAACATTTTCGGCGCATTTTGGTTGCCAAAACAAAGCTGAAGTGAAACAAATTTACTAGTAGGTTATATTATATATAGCTAATATGTTTAGAGAATGAATCAGAATCGCTATGATTGGTCTAGCAACTGAGTGATAATAAAACAATCTCTTTAGATTTTATAGATTAATAAAACTTATTGCCTTTTTTACCGATTCAATTCCCAGTTGTGTGATAAAGTTGTGCAAATGATTTCTGTATTGATAAAAAGTGTGCACAATCAATATACCTGCTAATACAGCTGTTTTTCCCCACCATACTATCAAACAGTTTTACTCAAACACAAAATATCACTGGAAGATTAAACTAAATCTTGCATAATAATTCAATACAATGATAATTACTCATAAAAGCTAATTAACTGGCTTCCTACAATTGTGCACAATACTCATAAATACTCATTAGTACTCAGGAGACTCCTTAGCAAGTGCTGGCAATCTACATGGATTCCTTTTAGTGAAGTTTGGGACGGGGTCGAACACGGAGCGAACACAAAAATACATGAGGGTCAAAGTACAAAATGACATACGTATGTCCACACATATATACAAACAAACAAACATCCCCGATTTTCAATTGTGTTACCTCTGAGAGTGTCTCACTTGTTCGCCAACTATATGCAAAATTTAGAATGTGAAATTATTTTTAAAAAGTCAGCAGACAATTATACACCTCTACAAAAAAAACCAGCAAAACAACAACAACAACAACAACAACAAGGAAACATTGTTGTTGATAACCTTTAGCTACCTACAGGTGGCTAGGCTTTATCAATAGCTATAGCCACCATCAAAGCAATAAGTCACAGTTGCTAGCTACTTCCCACAACCCAGTAATGCCAGGTGGCTGGCAACCTACCTAAGAAGTCGGATCACAATCACACTGTAAGGGCTTAAAATAATGTGAAAGGTCAGTGAATATATTGTTCCTGTATTTCTGAAGTTGTACTGTGTACAATAGTTATGTGTAATGATGTTGTTATGTGTAATTTAGAGGTAAATATAATTTTAATGATTGTATATTTGATATGTGACTTATAAAGGAAAAAAGTGCTTTATTCCAGAGACTCAAAACTTGCAACTTCGCTACATGGAAAAGTTAGTTACTACAACCAATCATCCCAGACCACACCGAGTGGTGCATCCAAAATCCCCAATCAGCAACACACATTCACACACACACACACACACACACACACACATACACGCTCGTGCACACACACACACACATTTCAACCTTTGAGGACACTTTATTCCATATCTTTCTTCAAATATTATTCTCATGAATAGACTCAAATTATGACACTGCTTGGCCATGCTTTCTACTGTACATTGTTTGAATGATTATAATATTCTACATCAATGGTGTCATAAACACTAGGAGATTGTTGTCAAGATTCGTTTCAATTAATGAAATTCAATTCTCAGGGTTCGCATTGGGTTCATCATTTGCACGATCAACTTCACCCAGTATTATTTGCTCACTCTCTCCAGGTTTGGTATTTATACTTTCTTCAGAATCTCGAACAGCATACGTATTCTTCCTCCCTTTTAGAATTTGTTTACACGAATTTATGAAGCAGTAACACCTCAAGTAGTACAAAACGTTCACCCTCTCTTTCCAAGGCATTGAATAAAGTTTTTCTATATCCTCTAATGGTAGTCCCTGCAATAAATGGCAAGAGACAAAATAAACAAATTAAGGCAGTTGAAATTTGGGTGGAGACGATCTGCCATTACATATATTATTTATTGAATGAGTCAGTGTGCAATATGAGGTATTTCAAAAGCATACATAAGTATTTCATGAGCCAAAATACAAGTGTGAGAGTGAAATGTCACCCCCCATATTGTACAATAAGTGAAATAAATTGTTTATTGTACATTGGATATTTTCTAAAAATGTAGAACAGTTGTGCTTTAAAGCCTTGTCGTTCAGAGGTAACTCTACCATACATCTAAAATACACAGTTATCAAGAACTATGTATGGGTGTGTTGAAGTGTTCAATATGCAGTATTCTATATGGGAGAATAGTTTGCATGGTGCGGAAATACTCAAGGAAAAATATCCAATGTATAATACATACGACAAATATATACAAGAATAATTCCAATATCCATATACAATCCATTTCACATGTCAATTCAGATGGAATAAGATTGTAAAACTCTACAACAGTGTCAGTAGAAACGCTGATTACAAAGCACTGGCTGGTTTTATTGCAGAGTTTGACAAATATGACATACAATTATGTAACAACTATTCAAAGGGTGGGGGAGTGGCAGTACCCTTCCAATAATAAATTATATATTAAGACTAATGTAATACTCATTTTAAATGATAGTTTATTTTATGACAATTCCGTATCCAACAATATGCCATGAAATGATTAAATATAGAAGTCACTTCTGGATAAGTTTTGACTCTTCTTACCCTGCATTAGAGAACTCTATTGTTATAAGTACATTATTGACCAAGTTAATTCAGCAGTGTTTATCTAGTACTTGCACTTTATACATTTTAGGAACGATTTATTTTCTGAGCTCTGTAAAATCATTATATAACTTTTACCACATGCAGTTTTATTGCAGATAGTCAAACTTACTTTAGTCTCTGGCATGCCAAACAATACTACCACAAATAATATTATCACATTGGCCGCAAAGACAAACAAAGTCCCTGAAATCTGAAAGGTAGTATCGATAAGAATAGGTCCTATCTGGTTTGAAACAACATTTCCAATCCAAAATGCAGTGGTGCATATAGAAGTCACAATGCCTGAAAATAAATACATCAAATAATAATTTACTCTTGTGTGGAAGTAGATGACCACTAACATTAAAGTAACCTGAGCACCAGTTGCATTAAACCAGAGGACAAGGCAATTGGAATACTTCAAATTTACGAGTCAAATCCAAAAAGTCAAACAGTAGTGTGTGCATTCAGATCTTACATAAATGTAGTTACATACAGTGGTTACATACAGTGGTTAGGAGGTTATTTTAATTGTCATAGCATGAATTTTCTTACAAAGCAAAATGTTTTAGTCCAAGGACCATCTTCGGTTTCACTGACTGAACAATGGCACAAGTATACAGGGGATGATGTAGTTATAGTGATCTGAAGGGATGTAAAGTGGTAGTTCATAGATGTAAATGGATATAATTAGATGACTAATGATTGTTGAATTGGTTTGTCAATTTCCCACTGGTGCATCCAAGGAAAGACCATGATCACTATTGCTTGTTATAGGTTTTTTTTATCCATAATTCCTCCAAAATAATTCTTCTTTTCTAGAATAGTGGTTCTGACTGAATCACTCTCACTCCCTCCCAGATGATATTATGACTTTTGTCCCAAGCATGCAGGCAATTCTGTTATTGCGATCTTGCTGTTTTACTGCAGCCTTGTGCTATAACAGGTTTTTTTGTAGGCATCTGCTTATTTCACCAATATAGACACTATCACAGTCATCACTTAAAACATCATATATAACATAGTTCCTCTTTCTCTCTGGCGTTCATGTTTAAGTTTTACAAGCGTCTGTCCCAGTGTCTGGTGTGTTCTAAACACTGCTTGAACTCAAGGTGATTACATATGCGATTGACGGGTTCAAATATTTGTGTTTGATATAAAGCAAGCACAGTAGTTTTGATCAGTCACTCAATGTTTCTCCAGCATTTTGATTATCCTGTTTGGGTGGTGGGGTTTGTTGAACAAAGTTCACCTGATGACCTGTAGTGGGTATCCATTAGACAATAGGTGAAAAGTTTCTATTCTGCTTCTGCACTAATACGTCAAGAAATGGAATTCTATCATCCTTTTCTACTTCCATGGTAAACTGGATGGCAGGATGTTGTGAATTCAAATGATTGTGAAAGCAAGTAAGGAAACCAGTTCCATGTTGCCATAGCACAAAGATGGTATCAATAAATCTTTTCCAAGTTTTGGACACCGTGGAAATATTTGAAGAGCTCTGTTTTCTAATGCTTCCACAAAAATGTTTGCAACAATAGGTTAGTTGCGAGCCCATAGCTGCTCCATTAGTCTGTTTATAAATGGTATCGTGAAACTGAAAATGTGTATATAGATTGTAAGCATAATTCAATTAGTTCACAAATTCCTGCACTGAGATGTTTGTCCAGTGTTCTAGCGTGTCATCTTCTAGAGGTTGATCATGAATCAACTTAATTGATTCATCAATAGGAACTTTAGTAAAGAAACTGCTAATGTCAAAACTGATCATCCTGTCCTCTGGTTCTGCAGAGTAATATCTGAGTTATTTTACAAAATTTAAAGAATCTCTGACCTAGGAGGTAGTTTTACTAGTGTGTGGTGATAGTATTTTGGTCAAATGTTTAGCCAAGTGGTAGGTAGAAGAGCCAATTGTTGACACAATAGGTCTGAAGGGGTAACCATCTTTGACAGCAGTGGTGGGGATGAACATTTTTTTTATTAGAAAATTCATGCTATGACAAACTAAATAACCTCATAACTATAATTCTACAAAGCAATGAGCCTATACGAATACGTTACATACCGTAATTGCCAAAATTCTTTCCCTCCTTCCTAAATACTTTCGTCATGAAAAGGGACTAAAACTTAATACCAACATAATTAAGAGAATAACTAATGGACAGCGCAATAACAAGTATTCTGTACAGGTTAGCTACTAAATAGTAGTTATTATAGCACATGACTGAATGGGTCATTATGCACATAAACACGCCATTAGCAATACTGATGTGCTTTAACATGTAATGGTTACAGCAACATACCAAGGAGCATTATTGTAAACCTTTCACCAGCAATTGCGTCTTATGGCACTCTATGTTCAGTTGACAATTCTCTAGTTTATTATCCAATACAATGTTACCACTTTTAAACTTATACATTGCCCAGATGAAGTACTTCCTGTAATAAATTGAAATGAGAGAAGTAGTATTTTTGTTTACAATTTTTTAACAAAATGTGGCTACTGTAGAAACGCTTAACTGCTGAATATCTATCTGCCTAATTTTTTATAGCACAAAGTTCAGAAGCTCAGATAGAAGATAAATAAGCCATGTACTCTGTCTGAACCTTGTAGCAGCTCTGAAACTGTTGGAAATAGAGCTTTAGATAGTTTCTATATAACAGTAAGTGTGAATGGACACATTTTGCCAGAGAAACACCGTAGTTAAGAGCTGTAAGGCTGTTAGGCCCACAGATGTTCTAGGCTTAGTGAATGGTTATCTCTGAGATCCCACCTCTTAGTCAAATTGTGACAGGAGATAGCCAAGTCACAACAAACACAAATTAGATAGATTTAGTATAATAGAAATAAAATGTGTTCCAAGAAAGTAATTATGAAAAAGCATGTAACTAAGATTAAATGAAAAGTGTGTGTATTATAAGTAACAGACACGAAGTTTGAGGGAATGAAGTTTGAGGTGATGAATTCGATGATTTTATAGTATGAGCATGCATGGTACTCAGCCATTCCTAGTAGGCCTGGACAGTAAGTCTGAGAGTTTAGCTCTTCTCTTTACAGACTAATATACTCTTTTGCATGGCCGTGAATATTTTTGTCTTAAGTTGCTTAAAAAAATCATCTCTTTCTAAAGTATTTCACAGAAAAGAATTATTTAAAAATATTCATGTTACCCAACTGGTCGTCATTGTGAAAGGATTAACACAATCTAGCCAGCAATGAATAACAAATTAGTTCAAACTTGTGCAATGAGTACAAAACTCATTGATAATTTACATACATATATTAGATTGATAGAGGGTACCTCTTACCTCTTGCAGGTAGTGGGAAAAGTTCACCCATCAAAATTAATGGAATATTGCTAAGAACAAAAACTATAATAAAATTAACATATCCACATAACGTACATAGTGATTGGGCACACATTACCTACTGGATACATTGAAACCAATCCCGTAAACAGAGATCAAAATCAAACAAACATATCCCAGGACTACTGACTCTTTACTTGGTTTGCTTATATTGTCTAAGTCAAACAATATGATGAAAATAGATGATGCACTAAGTCCAAAAAACATAACAGCAAGTCCAACCAAAAACACAGTCTTTCTTCCAAACTACAACAAAAAGTATTTCAATGAATAATTGCAAGGCAAGACATGGGCAGGCTAGGGAGGTAAAAATGTAACATGACGGAATAATGAAATTATGAAATAAAGCATCTGTTAACCGATCTTCTAGTAAAGACTTGTAGCTCAGGACATCATTTCAAAATCATTCTGACTGATTAAAGTAAAGTTTATACAAATAACATCTTACAACTACTGTGGTACCAGGCAGGCGTGATAAGAAGAAGAAAGAGAAGACAGAAAGAAAGAAGAGAGAACATTAAATAGTCAATTATGTGTGGAACTTTGTGTGTGTCATTTTGTCATTTAATTATTAGCAGTGTGGTGTGCGTGTATTAGAATCGTGTGTGTCGTGTGCATAAGTATTGTGAATTTCCTGTATCAGTTGTGAGCATGCGTATGAGAGGGTTTTCATCTCATAAAAACCCTCTCCACTTCCTGTGTAGTTCAGTTACCTATTCTATGATCTTAATTAGTAGCTTAATCTCTGCTGTCAAGTTCATAGCCACGGGCGGGCCTAGCTCAACTCAGCTAACGTCTTCCTAGTGCGCAGGGTAATTCTGGTGGCAGCGTACTACAAGCAACATTCCCCCACAACTACATACATGGGATAAACAGAAATTAACTGCTGCTTAAATATTATACTGTTTCAATTAATATTCACCTTATCAATGAATAAAACTGTTGAAATCATTACCAGAAGACTTGCAGCAGCAAATGAGAGGGAAGCTGTGAATCCTGGGAGACCGATTCTGCAGAATATGGTCACAGAAAAATACCTATCAGTAAAAAGTAAAAGAATAATTAGACAATACTATGACAGTACAGTGTGATGACATTTTCAGTCTATGTACATATGTTCTGGGTTTTGTATTCATTTGCACAATCTATAGATTGTGTTGCACATTCTATAATTCATAGATCAGGCCACAATGTACAGATTGTCTCTCAACCTGTAAATTGAATATAAGTATGCACTCATGATGCCGTTCATCACAAATGGTGACTGAGCTATACTTTTCTATATTCCATATTATAAACAATATCCTCAAAAAAACATCAACAACACTCCTTTTATTAGTGTATTTCCCTTTGTAGCATTTATGTAGCAACTATTTGAGGTTGAAATAATATTCGCCGTTTATAAGTGCCAAATGTAGTCTTTGAGGGGCTCTTTGTTAAAGTGGGTGAAGCTAAAATGATCAAACTGTTCATGTAATGTACTGAAGAGAAATAGTGTAGTTTCTCACTTTCCAAAATAAAAAGTCCACAAAAAATTCATTACTTTGTTTATTTCTCAAACTGCTTCACCAATTAACCTAATTTGGCACACATATACAATGAAGTCTCAGTACCATACACACACACACACACACACACACACACACACACACATACAGTATATGTAATATATTTGAAATCTCAATTGAGTTACCCAACTAGGTTAACCTACTAATGAATTTCCCTTGGTCCCTCCCTCCTTCGCCCAAACCATAATCAGCATGTTAACATATAGGGAACATTCCAGTAGTTGTATTTGTAAAACTTACCCTACAAAAGTCCCACCAGTGAGTCTGGCAATGAAAATCAAACTATAGCCTAGCAATACCCTACAGCACACAACAAGTTGTGTAATGGAAGAAAATCAAATCAAAATTTTAAATAGAACATTCAGCAACAAGATATTATGCTGTAACAGACATAGGTTATGAAAAAAATAGTTTGCATACAGATATTACTTATAGAAAAAAAAATACTCTAAGTAGTAAACTACATACTAACATATGATTGTAAAATATGTAGTACAATGTGGAAGCAAAATTTATTTTGAAATCATAACACTGAAAGGTTCATATATACCAACTGCATATATATACATATTATCCCTAATATATAAGCCTGTAAATTTCTCACCCTCTGTATGTAGCTTTCAACACACCAGTGAACAGGTAACAACTATTACATATCTTATTGGCCATAGTAACTTGATGCAAATACTTTTTGTTTTACCTTTGAAACACTTTCCATTGAGTGATAAATTTTATCAACTCCAGAAAAGACTTTTTATTTAGTGTCTGCTCCTTGATGCTCAGCATTGTGTTGTCAATTTCTTCTTTATCATTGTATACATATTGAAGAACCTTCCTTGCTTGTACTTCCTTTCCATGTTTAATGAGCCATCTGGAATATTCAACAGGACATTTAAACCATTAGTTTACCTTTGTTAGTATGTTAATAAGTAACAAAAAACGTTCTAGCTTCTGTGAGAACAATAGAAACAAAGTTATTGCATGTTTTAATGTCCTTGCCACTGCTGGTGGTTAAAAACTTTGGCCTTATAAATTAAAAATGATACAATGTATACTGATTGAAATTAACTTACTATTGTGGCATATTTTGTGCAATTATCTATGAGGTATAGCCTGTAATTGCCTGTCTAGTAAAAGGCACAATTCTAAGATATGGCAATAATAAATAGACTGGGAAACACAAAATAATAATGTAATGCACATATTTGATCCTCCTTTAGGACATTTCCATCATGTGTGCCGGTCATGTGACTAACACAAACAGTACACAAGAGACTGTCCCCAACTCAATAGGCTTATGTTAATTTAGACACAAGGAGATAGTAGTGATGGCAAGTTATAGAGAAAAGAAAATGAAATTTAATTAGATGGATTTACCTGACATAGATAATCAACATGCACACCACTGGTAAAAAGAATGGAAGCAGTTGAACTATAGCTAGTTCAATTAAAGTAAAAAATAATTGACTCTACAAACCTGTATAGTGCTTATTTGTTGCTGAATGAAAGATAACATCATTCAATAAAGATATTCATCAACAAAGTCAAATAGGAGAGCAAATCTAAGCTCAAGTTATGAGTCTCTTTGATCTATAGGTAATACGAAACTGACAATTAATGAAATGAACCTTGTCGTTCTTGCTTTTTCCTATTCAAACTGGAAAAAATGGCTACTTCAAATGTCATATCAATTCTACAACCAGACAACCTGCAATGATTCAACAGAATGCTAGATGGATATACAACATAACTGGATTCAGCTTAAACAACCGAATATTTCCATACACATGATAAAAATTAGTTACACTTAGCCCCCCCCCCCCCCCCCCCATTGCTCCAACTAATTAATGTAACCACACAGTATGTTTTCCAAAATAGCTTTAATTTATTGCTAATTTCATTGCTATCAACTTAGGATTAATTGTACTTCTAACTCCTTGGCTGATTGTGGCTGTTGTCTTCACCTATATAACTATTCCAGAAAACACTCCTGGCAAGTGTAATAAAAAGGAAACTGATACCCTCATTCCTCATTGCATTGATACCTTCACTGCATTGATACCCTCATTCCTCATCTCATCGATACCTTCACTGCATTGATACCCTCATTCCTCATCTCATTGATACCTTCACTACATTGATACCCTCATTCCTCATCTCATTGATACCTTCACTGCATTGATACCCTCATTCCTCATGGCTTTGTTACCTTCACTGCATTGATACCCTCATTCCTCATCTCATTGATACCTTCACTGCATTGATACCCTCATTCCTCATCTCATTGATACCTTCACTGCATTGATACCCTCATTCCTCATTGCTTTGTTACCTTCACTGCATTGATACCCTCATTCCTCATCTCATTGATACCTTCACTGCATTGATACCCTCATTCCTCATTGCATTGATACCTTCACTGCATTGATACTCTCATTCCTCATCTCATTGATACCTTCACTGCATTGATACCCTCATTCCTCATCTCATTGATACCTTCACTACATTGATACCCTCATTCCTCATCTCATTGATACCTTCACTGCATTGATACCTGTTGTGTAAATCTACTAGTGATAATGGATTGCCCTCTGTAGCTGGGTTGTAAGGCCAGCTATGCGCAAAAATAGCTCAGTCAAACTTAACTAAAAACTACCTTTAGGAGAAAAAAAAACAGAGAGATTGAAATGATGCAAGTTCTAGTTTAAATAGTGGGATGAGGAAAGGTGAGCATGAGTGGAGAATATACATATATGGAAAAGAAGTGTTTGCATCTGTTCCACAAATTAAATAAATCGCATAATGATACAGAATGAATGGAGGGTAGGGTGACTGTTAATGGATCAATGTTTATTTAGCTGCAGGAGGAGGTGACTAGCAGGTATGGTGTGAGCAGGGAAGTGTAGTGAATAGGTGAGAAGTGGGTAAAGTTTGTAAAGTAATGTGAGGCTTGAACATGCCGCACGTTGAAAAGGGAGTTTCTTTTCTAAGATTCTTGGGAGATGAGCCGAACAATCTTCGCTGTAGGTCTCTTGTAGGTTCCTGTCTTGGTCTTTATTGCTCGCACATGTCCATTTTTGCCAGGATAGATACTGACTATTTTTCCCATGGGCCAGTGAGAATTGGATACCAATCCATCTTCCTTGATGAGTACGATGTCATCAACCTGCAGATTAGCAGTTGGAGTTCTCCACTTGTTGAAGCGCTGGAGTTGCTGGAGATATTCCGTTGACCATCTGCGCCAGAAGTGCTGACTGATGGCTTGTAGCAGTGACCATCGTCGTAGGAGTGGCAGTTTCTTTGAGGTGAGGTCAATCTCAGGCAAAGCTTGAAGGTTTCGTCCAATCAAGAAATAACTGGTGTGAGAACATCGATGCCGTCGTCAGAGTGTGATTGGAGAGGGATTAGAGGTCTACTGTTGAGGCAGCATTCGACTTGGCATAGCACAGTAGTCAACTCTTCAAAGGTCAGTCGCTGCTCACCAACAACCCTTTTGAGGTGGAATTTCACCTCTGGTATGTTGAGAGGAGGTGTCAGAGGTTGGGCTGGTAGTTGTGGCGGATCTGTGATCAGCCAAGACGGTCCTGTCCACCACAATTGGTGCTGTAGCAGTTCTTGGGGAAACATTCCTCTTGAAGCGCAGTCTGCTGGATTATCTTGGCTGGCTACATGTCTCCAAGCAGTGGGAGGTAACATCTCCAGATGTTGGCAACTCTATTCCCCACAAATGTCTTCAGTCTTCTGGGGTTGCCATCCAGCCAGTAGAGAACAAAGGTAGAGTCGCTCCAAGCATATGTGTTAGAGAGGTTGATGTGGAGTGCGGCTCCTACGGTAGTCAGGAGCTTGGCTAGTAGATGTGCTGCACATAGTTCCAGGCGAGGTATGGAGAGCTGTTTCAGAGGAGCCACCTTTGTCTTGGCAGTGACGAGAGTCATGGTGGGAGGTGCTGCAGCATACGTTGTACGGAGGTACACTACAGCAGCATAGGCCTTCTCCGATGCATCGGCAAATCCATGGAGCTCAGTTTGCAGGATCTCCTCCTCCTTTCTGAAATAACATCTAGCAACAGGAAAGTTAGTGAAACATGACAGTTGACTACGCCAGATGTGAGGACATTCTTGGACCTCTGGAGGTACTTCCTGGTCCCAATCAAGCTTCAATTCCCACAGCCTCTGAAACAGCATCTTCATCTTCACTGTTGCTGGAGCCAGCCATCCCAAGACATCAAAGGTCCGGGCAATGATGCTTCGTTTGGTGGTAGACTGTTGGGCTGGATCACCTATGGACACAAAAAAAGAGTCGATTTGAGCATCCCAGTGTATACCTAATGCCTTCGGGTGAGAAGTTGCAGTGTCTTGGTTGAGCATTTTTTGCTGAGAAGGCTCATGCAAGTCTGTAGGAATAGTGTCCATCACTTGCTCCGAATTGGACCTCCACTTCCTCAGTTGAAAACCACCTTTGAGTAAGAGTGTTCGAAGTTGTTCTTGCAGACTGATGGCTTCCTCTGTGGTCTGAGCACCAGCCAGAAAATTATCAACCTAGAACGACTTGCTGGATGCCAATGGATAGTCAGCACCAAAGTCTGTGGCAACTTGCTGGAGAGTACGAATGGCAGCAAAGGGAGATTCAGCTACTCCAAATGTTACTCGAGTCATTCGGAATTCGCTAGGGTCAGTAGAGATGTCTTGGCGCCACAGAAAACGATGAAAATTGCGATCTTCTGGAGACAGTTGGATGGCTCTGTACATCTTGCTGATGTCACCAGACAGGGCTATGGGATATGTCCTGAACTTCATGAGGCTGTCTGTGATTGGTGGGTATAACGTTGGTCCAACTGCCAGGGTGTCATTGAAGGAATAACCAGATGATGTCACAGCGGATGCGTCAAATACGACACGTAGCTTGGTTGTGGAGCTAGATTGTTTCACCACGGAATGCATTGGCATGTAGTAGACTTGTGAGTCAGGGAGCTTGAGTTCATTGTCAGGAACAGGTTCCGCATGGCCGAGATCCATGTACTCCTTCACTACGTCCTGAAATTGTTGCCACATGCCCTTCTTCAGAAGAGACTGTTCATTCGTCTTGAAACGTCTGATAGCTTGACTGCGGGAATCACCCAGGACTGGAGGATCAGCTTTCCGAGGCAGAGTCACTTGATACAAACCTTGGGAAAAAAAACATGGTTAGATACAAAATGTTCTTGAACCACCTTCTCCTCTGAAGTATGGACTGGAGCTGTGGAGACCTCCTCTGTTTCCCAAAATCTCTTCAGTAGATCATCAGAAGTTGGAGTTGGACTGACCACATTGACTGATGATGTTGCAGAGTTAGACGTTGATGGGAGTCGCCCAAGATTGCCCAACCGTACACTGTCTTAATAGCGACTGGCTCAGAAGGAGCTCCTCGTCTGAACTCGGGCATGATGATGTCTTGCAGTGCATCGTTTCCAATTAGGAGGTCGATCTTGCCAGGTTAATCAAACTGTGGATCCGCCAGAGAGAGATCTCGTAGGTGAGGCAGATGTCTGAGCGGAGGTGGTATTTGAGCTGGCATATTTCCGGTCACCTTGGGGAGTACAAAGACCTTTAGAAATAGAGGTGTGGCATCTTCTGCTGTCGAGAGAAAGACGTGTGATGAATGAAAGCTGCAGGTAGTGACATCACCCACACCAGCCATTCCCAGCTTCTCTGGATGCAAGTAGCTCTTTTGAGATGCCATCATTGACACTCATTCCTTGTGGATAGGATAGATCTAGTATTAGTCTCCATTTGTTTGGGTTGGACTTTTTTGGAATTACCCCAAATGGGCTGCAGTGGATTCCTAGACCGCTATCCTCCACAACTAGTAATCGACCCTTTTCCAGCTCTTCCTCGATGTACTTGGTGTAGCTGTAGCAGTTGTGCAGCTCTTCTGGTCATAATAGTCAGGTGTGAACCAGTGTCTAGAAAAGCCCTAGCTCGAAGCTTGCGTCCATGAGATGATTCTAGAGTGACCACGGCTGTCATGTGAATAGTGGGATCAAACTTGGTCATGATGGGAGCCGCAGTTACTGAGTGCGTCTGTTGGGCCTGGTTCCCCTGCGATGAGGCAGCTTGTGCTGGTGAGGATGGACCTGGGGCTTGTGAGGATGCAACTCGTGTTTGTGAGGATGAACCCGGGTGTGGGCGGAGAGGAGACAGAGACGAGAGAGAACAGAGAGAATGAGAAAGAGTTAAAGAAGAACAAAGAGAAGAGGAATGCATGAACATTGATGTTGTGTAGTTGTGTGTGTAATTATTTATTAGTATAGTGAATCACTGTGTGTGCTTGTAATCTCTAGTGTATGCCATGCTGTCATGTTGTTTTGCTTATTTTGTGTCCGGATGTTCCGTAACCACACCCCCACATTATTTGTGCGCATGCGTGTCTTCTGACATATAAGCCAGGACACGCATGCGTATCATTAGTTCCCCATATCGTTAGTAAACCCTACTTGAATTCATACTTCAAGGGAGGACTAGATATCTGGGAGAACTCTGGTGGCAGCGTTCGCTAGAGTTCCTCGAGTAAATATTTGTCGTCGAGCTTTGGTGCCTACCTTTGTTACTTTCACTAGTTGAGCTTCGAGTTGTCCAAATCGGTTGAGCTTGTCCTATCTCTAGTGCCAGCGATCTGCCCACCCACACCGTGGCTTGTGAGGAAGCAGCTTGGGCTTATGGCTCAGTTGGAAGTACTGGAGCAGACTCTCTATGGAGAATGGTGTGGTGGTTTCTGTGACACTTCTTGCAACGTCCGAGACTCCGACAATCTTTGACCCTGTGTCCATAAGTCAAACAGTTAGAACATACATTGTGTTTTCTTACATGGTTTTGCTTGTCATCGAGGGACATGGCCATGAATGCAGTGCAGTAGTAGAGACTGTGACGATATCCTTTGCAGGCAGAGCAGGCACCCGAGTTGCTCCGGCTTGTGGAAGGTTGTGAGACATGAACAGCAGCCTTTGGCTTTCGTGCTGAATCCCTTCCCATCTCAGTTCTGTTGAGGATGTTGCTGGCAGTAGCAGTCGAGTTGGCGTGCTCAGTGAGAAATTCTAGCAAGTCTTTGACTTTAGGAACAGCCTTTGTATCTCGCGTGTTGTAGGAGCCGGACTCCTACATGGAGAATGAACTCCTTAATCGTTTACTGTTATCTTGTTTCAGCTTAACTCATGCACATCTTTGTTTTCTGTTATTGATTTATCACTCCATTATCAACATTAGCACCACTGACTACTAGAACTTTCTCTCCTTGCATGTGCTCTGTGTGTTGCCTGTTTTCTATTGGTCAGTTCAAAGTCATGTGTTTCTCTGGTGATCTCAGAGGCTTGGCCTATATAGGCATGACCCTCTGAGTTCTCTAGGTCTTTTTTTCCAGTCTGACATCTGAACACTCTTTTATAACTCTTCTATGTGAACTGGTACGGGTTTAGTGAAGTCCTAGTATATGAGATACAGTGATAGACTGGGAAGAGAACCGGTGGCGGCTACCCTTACTATATAGCAGAACTGCACACCCAACATTTAGCGGCAGCGGTATTTGAACCTTGCCATTGAAGGCCTAAAGTACAGAAGTTATCAGTACGAATAGAGTGTTGGAGTTGCTCTATACGACTTCAGAAGTGGCAACTGAATCGGTGACGAGTTGACATCGAATTGGAACTAATTCTTCAAACAGGACTTTATTTTGTTTCATTTCTTTGAATTATTATTATTTTTGTACTTTATTCATCTCCCTATTCTTTTTTTTGTGTTGCATCCAGGATACTGAGGAAGGATCCTTGAGAGGGTAGGATGGCAACTGGTAATGAGGCAAGAAGACATTTATCAAGAAAGTATATCCTAGGGATACATGAAATGTTCCCGGCAGAACAAATAGGACAAGCTAGTGGGCAGCAGGATATTCAAGACCATTCTCAAACTCCTGGGCATGGTATGTCAACTGAACAAAAGTTAGAATTGACCCCATTGGTTGATTATGATATACCATTTGAGAATAAGGATGAAGGGTACGATAGGGAACATCTTCAGAGAGATACCAAAGGTAGAGTAGACCCTAATGTTAGTGTCATGGCAGAAGCTTTTGCTTATGCCATGGACTTGAGAGATAAGAGAAAATATAGTAAAGAGAGTACCAACTTATGATGTGAGAGGGAGGAGTATTTCAGAAAGCAGAGAGATTATGAGAAAGAGAAGTATGTTATTCAGACTATTCAGAAATATACCCAAGGTATGGATCTTGCCTCATTCATACAGGAGTTTGAGGAAACCATGAGAAGGGAAGATATTATTAAGACAAAGTGGGCTGATTTACTAAAGCAAGTGTTAACAGGACAAGTGTGGCAGGACTGGGTGGATCACTAAGGTGATGGTAGTTCTGAGGCTTATGATGTGTGCAAAGCAGTTGTATTAGAGTTACATGGGGAATCTATGCTTTCTTGTATTAAGAATGTTTTTGCCTTTAAGAAAAAGGGGGATTCCTTTAGTGCCAGGCTGTCATTAGCTAGGGCTTATAGGGAAAGAATGCTGAGGGGTGCTAGAACCTTAAAGGATGCTCAAGATAAAATTGATATGTGGATTGTATTGTCCTCTTATAGTGAGGACTGTATGGCTACGGTGTTGAGAGACAACCCCCATAGTGCTAGTGAATTAGCAACCTCTATCCACAGATACATGGAATTGCATCCTGAAGGTGGTAGGCGGACTTTCAGCCAAGGCAGGGGTAACCTTTATAATGGAAACCCATACCAGGGTCGGTCTGACCATTACAGAACCCCTACCACTTATCCTCAAAAGCAGTACACACAATTCCCAAAACATTGGTCAGCCAAACCCACCAAGACAGTTTCATAGGCAATATTCGCAAAATAATTTAAAGGATGAGCACCAAAATTATTCAGTTAGTGGTGAACAACAACACATGTTTACATGTTTCCTGTGTCATGAACAAGGTCACAAGGCTAATTTCTGCCCTAGGAGGGGAAAATTTCCCCCCCAGAATGAGAACCCAAAGAGGAATGTTAGGAGGTTATTTTAATTGTCTCCTGGTAGTAAGAAGGTACCCAATATTGTTACAGGATGTGTGAATGGGATAAAAACTACCTTTATGTTAGATTCTGCAGCTGACATGACTGTTGTGAGCAGGAATTTAATCAGGGAAGATCAATTGACTGGGGATAAAGCCACCTTACAGGGCTATGCCCCAGGCATGTCACTTACATTTCCAGTGGCTTATGTTGTCATCCATTCTAGTGATCTGTCCTTCCCTATGACAGTTGCAGCTGTTGACATTCTTGATGACAATGATGGTGGTCTTATTGGTACTGATGTTGATTTAGATGTCTTTCAAGCCCTTATGAAACAAGCATCCCTAACTAAAATGCATGCTAAGAGTAGGTGGAGTATTAGGGTTACGAGAGCCCAGCAGAGAAAATGGGATAAGGAAGAGAAACTGATGAGAAGACAGGAAGCCTTAGATAAAGCCACACCCAAACCCGTGACTGACTTTGAGATTTCTGAGTTACCTGAGGTGGTAAACAGTCCTGTTGATGTGACACAGAATGAAAATGCTAATAATTTCGTGAACATACACCATGAGGTCGGGAGTACTGTTGGGAGTACTGTTGCTGGGGAGGTAGAGGAGTCTGAGCAGAACTTAGGTATTGATAGTTTAGGTTTAGAGAGCTTTGGCTTGGAGAGTATAGGTCACTCAAGAGAGGTAGAATGGATGAGGAATATAGATGTGGAAGGATTGGGTGATCATGATGTTGGTACTCCCACCTCATTAGAGGTTGTTTGCAAGGCTGCCGATGAGTAGGCTGATCCTGTTCAGAGGTGTTTATCTGAGTTGGAATGTCCTGGGCAGCTAGTATCCATACCTTTCAAGGAATCATTTATTCAGGAGACTAAGTCTGACTCCACCTTGAAGGAATACAGGGGCTGGGCCAATAAGAGGGAGAATAATTTTCTATGGGAAAATGGTCTCTTAAAGAAAGACACATTTGGGCCAGATGGACAATCTTGCAGTGTAGTTGTTGTTCCCAAGAAGTTTAGAGAGGAAATTATGAGAATTGCCCATGATAATTTTGGTCATTCCAGTGACAAAAGAACGAAGTCTATTATTAGTAGCAAGTTTGTATGGCCTTTCATGATGAAAGATATTAAAGCTTGGTGTAAATGTTGTAAGATATGCCAGCGGCACAGTAAAACTAAACCTGCTAGGGCCCCCATGCATGAGGTTCCAGTACTTACTGAACCCTTTGAACAGGTTGCTGTTGACCTAGTTGGGCCCTTTCCTAGAAGCAGATCTGGTCACAAGTATCTTTTGACTATGGTCGATATGGCCTCTAGGTATCCTGAGACCTTGCCTCTCAAAAGCATTACTGCAGAAGAGGTGGCTGAGGGTATGGCGGAATTATTCTGCAGACATGGGATTCCCAGAGCAATTCTCAGTGACCAGGGAAAACAGTTTGAAAGTGAGCTCTTTAACCAATTGTGTACAAAACTTAAGATTAACAAAATTAGATCATCTCCTTATCATCCACAAAGTAATGGCATAGTCGAGAGATTTCATGGTACTCTTATACCCATGCTCAGAAAGGCTTTAAATGGTGGTAAAGATTGGTCTAAACAGCTCAAGTATTGTCTTTTTGCTATAAGATCCACTCCCAATAGAAGCACTGGCTTCTCACCATTTCAGGTTTTGTTAGCAAGAGATGCCAGATCCCCACTTGACTTGGTACCTGATGAGCTTGAACAGACTAATTCTGAGCCAGTTGATGTGTGTGCATGGATCAAGAATTTGAATGATCATCTTGAGATTATCAGGGACTATGTTAGGGCTAACAGTCTTAGTGCTAGCGACGAAAGGAAATATCAGCATGACAAAGGCACTAAAGTTAGAAAATTTTCCCCTGGAATGCTGGTGTTACTAAGAACCCCAGGTCTGTCTGGGAAGCTGGATGTAAGTTGGGAGGGTCCCTTTGAGATTGAAAGTGTCCCCAATGCTGTGAATGTTAAATTAAAAATTCCAGGTCGAGCTGGTAAATCCCGGGTAGTTCATGTCAATAATGTAAAAGAGTATGTGCAAGATAGTATTGTCATACACAGACTTGTTGTATATGCAGAAGAACCTAGTGCTGACATAGAATATAACAGGTTGGCAGGTTGTAGTCTGAGTGTGCAGCAATTAGCAGATATTGAGAGTATAAAGAACAAGTGGTCACATGTTTTGAATGATGCCCCTGGCAACACCGATAGAGCGATTCATAGGATTGATACTGGAGACACACCCCCTATCAGGTCACAACCTTTACCTGATATCACCTCACAAGGTGGAGGGTGTCAAGAAGGAAGTTGAGTCACTTTTGAAGTTAGGCATTATCGAGCCTTCCTCAAGCCCTTGGTCAAGCCCAGTTGTACCTGTGGTTAAACCAGACCAGAGTATTAGATTGTGTATTGATTTTAGGAAACTAAACTCAGTCACAGTTCCTGACCCTTATTATATGCCCACAGTTGATGAATTGATTGGTAAAGTTGGAGAGGCAAAATTTCTTACAAAACTCGATCTTGCTAAAGGATTTTATCAAGTGCCTTTGCATAATGAAGACAAACCAAAGACTGCTTTTGTTACTCCCTGGGGCAAATTTCAGTTTTGTAAAATGCCATTTGGTCTAAGAAATGCCCCCTCATCATTTCAGAGATAATGGATAGTGTATTGAGTGGTTTAGAGTCTTTTGCTGTGCCATATATAGATGATATCCTTATCTACTCTGAGGATTGGGTTTCTCACATGAAACATGTGGAGGGTGTTATGAGTAGACTCAGTGATGCCAAACTCACAGCTAAGCCCGCTAAATGTGAGTGGGGTCAGGAACATGTACAATATTTGGGTCATGTAGTGGGAGCTGGATGTGTCAAAATACCAGAGGCTAGGGCAAGTAGTATTAAGAATTTTGTGCGACCAGTGAGCAAGTCCCAGCTTAAGTCATTCCTTGGCCTAACAGGCTATTACAGGAAATTTGTTAAAAGTAATGCTTCCATTGCTAAACCCTTGCATCTGGCTACTCATAAATCCTGCCCCTCTCAAGTGATCTGGACTCAGGAGTGCCAGGATTCCTTTGGTAAGCTTTGTTCATTGTTATCTGATGCATCATTCCTCACTATTCCCTCAGAGACAGATAAATTGCTGGTGCAGACAGATGCTTCAGCAGATGGACTGGGAGCCTGCCTCAGTGTAATCAGGAATGGTGAAGAACTACCAGCAGCAGTTTACAGCAGGAAGTTGACAGATACAGAATCTAGATATGCAGCGACAGAATTAGAATGCCTAGCTGTGGTTGAGGCATGCAGACAATTTGAAGCCCACCTAGATGGGAAACCATTCTTGTTACAAACTGATCATAAAGCTTTAGAGTCTATGCATACATCTAAACTCTATAACAAGAGACTTGCAAGATGGGCATTAAAATTACAAGGTTTCTTGTTTAGTGTTGTTTACGGGCCTGGTTCTGCAAATGGCAATGCAGATGGTCTTTCCAGACAGGCATGGCATTCAAGGAAGACAGGAGCATCTGCTCAAATTGAAGATGATGGGAAGGTCAGTGTAAAGACAGATCTGAAAACTATTGTGAAGTTGGAGCCCAAGGAGATGATGATACTTTCAGACAGGATTGCTCACCGGGACGGTTCGAATTAGTCCTCGGGGGATGTAGGAGCCGGACTCCTACATGGAGAATGAACTCCTTAATAGTTTACTGTTATCTTGTTTCAGCTTAACTCATGCACATCTTTGTTTTCTGTTATTCATTTATCACTCCATTATCAACATTAGCACCACTGACTATGTTCTAGAACCTTCTCTCCTTTCATGTGCTCTGTGTGTTGCCTGTTTTCTATTGGTCAGTTCTGTGGGGTTGCTTGGGGTTTTAATCCCGAACGTTCCGCGGTAGGCAGACAGAAATGGGGTTATCCCGAAAGCTCAAATGGAAGTGCAGACACTCCACGAATCGAGACCCGTCAAACTGATGGGATGGTATCACTGCCACCAGAGTCCAGTAGCTCACCGAGGCCCAGGGTACAGCTAAGCTGATCCGTGACAGACACTCGTATAAACTTTTAAAAGGATTAATTCTTAAACTAAGACTGAACTGACACAATATACAATACGCAGCCCCTTTAAGTTCTGGACTACGCATGCTCACGAACCCGCATCCGGGAGTACCATGACATGACCTACAACAACTGATACACTATTATGACATGACATCCAACTACTGATACACACAATTCTAGTTCTCAAATGTTCTCTGACTTCTTCTTTTCTCTTCTCTTGACTCTTCTCTCTTGTTCTCTGGGGATCTCACCCAACCCCTTGGAGGGCGGCCCCACAGGCCCCCGCGCAAAGACCTTGTTCGACTGGCAAGTCTGAAAACCCGGGACGTCCTCCATCTCCTTAAGGCACTCCTCGTCGTCGAAGTCCTGGCGACTAAGCCCATCGGCATTGCCATTGTCTCTGCCAGGCCGATATCGGATCTCCAACTGCTGATCTTGAACCTTGAGAGCCAACCGTGTCAGCCTCCTGTTCAGCTGGCGGCTGGACAACAAAGAAACACACGCCCTGTGATCTGTAAAGACAACCACAGGAGCACCATACAAATAAAAATCGAAATGCAGGACAGCCGCCACGATGGCGAGCGTCTCGAGCTCTGTGACACTGTAATTCCTCTCAGCTCCTCTCAGTTGCCTGCTGAAGAATGCCACTGGAAACTCGTGTTCTTCACGCACTACATGTAAACATGCTCCGACCCCTCCACCCGACGCATCGGTATACAATACAAACGAATCTGACGAAACAGGTACATACAACACAACACGACTACACAAAGACTCACGTAATCTCCCAAAGGCCTCGTCCATCTCCCGAGTCCACTGAACCTTCTGCGGAGCCGAGAGAGACACAGAAGGAGTGAGCTTGACTGAAAGAGCAGCAAACCCATCCACAAACAACCTGTAATACCCCACTGATCCCAAGAAGGACCTTAACTGTTTCTTGGTGATCGGCCTACCATACTCCCTCATAGCCGACACCCTCACTTCTGGCCCAGCAACCTTGCCACAGCCCACCTGATGACCCAAATACGACATGTACTTCCTACCAAACTCACACTTCTTCCGCTTCACCTTCAAACCAGCTTCCCCCAAACACTCAATCACTCTCACCAAATCCACTAAATGTTCCTCCCAACCAGCACTATAAACCACCACATCATCGATGTAGTTACTACAAACGTCAGAGACTGGCCTCAGCACCTCTTCCCACACTGACTGGAAGACCGCTGGGGCGTTCTTCAGCCCAAAAGGCATCCGAACGTACTTGAAACGACCTGCTGGACACACGAACGATGTCAAGTCCTGGCTGCTCTCCTCCATCCGAATCTGGTGGATACCAGATGTCAAGTCCAACTTCGACAGGACAGCACTAGACCCGACCTTATCCAAGATCTCTGACAAAGAAGGCATCCAAAACCTACTCAACGATGTCACCTTGTTCAGCTCCCTATAGTCCACACACAGCCTGATGCCACCATCTTTCTTGCGGACAGGGACAACAGGACTACACCATTCCGCACTACTCTCTACAATAATTCCTCCATCTAACAACTTCTTAATTTCCTCGTTCACCGCACTCCTGATGTTTACTGGAACTTGCCTAAGGGGCAGGTTCACGACCTCACAACCCTCCGTAACCACAATGCTACACTCACCAACCACACACAGCCCCGGAAGATCACTGAAGCAATCCTCCAACTTGCTGAGGGCTCTACACAAACTCTCTTCATCATACCCATCACTCTTCTCATCTTTCAACACACTCTTTCCATGCCACATACTGTGCATCTCCTTATCTTCCTCAGCCACAACACATGCAGCATTAACATTGACAGGCCTAGGCACATACCTCTTCGTATTATTAATGTGTACCACTCTCTTCCTGCCTACACCACCCTTGCACACCTTGTAGTTCACTCTGGACAACCTCTCCACAACATCATAAGGACCTTCCCAAGAAGCCTCCAACAAACCACACAACCCAGAGACTCTCAACAAGACTTTCCCTCCAACTTCTAGTTCTCTCATTGACTTATGCTTATTGAAAGCACTCCTCCTAGCATCGGTGGCAGCACTTACATTGACCACAGCTACTTCATACAGCGTCTTCAGTCTATCCTGCAACCCTACCACCCAACTGCTCACATCCATCCAGTCATAGCACTCATCCACCCAACCTGCGTACAGCAAGTCCAATGGTCCTCTCATTCTCTTCCCGAATACCAACTCGTGGGGTGAAAACCCAGTATCCCTACATGCAACTTGCCTCACGGCTAACAGAGCCATTGGCAAAAACTTAACCCAATCCACTCCGTTCTCCACTGCCTTGGCCAACATTGGCTTTAGCGTCCCGTGGAACCTCTCCACCACCCCGTTACCCTGTGGGCGATATGGAGATGTGCTCACAGCATCAATTCCCAACATCTCACTGCACTTCTTGACCACTCTACCCATAAACACGCTCCCTCGATCACTCAGCATTCTCATGGGCATCCCAGTCCTCGTAAAAATGGTTACCAAACCTTCAGCCACCTCAGATGAGGTAACAGTCCTGGTTGGCACCGTTTCTGGCCACCTAGTTGCCATACAGATGAATGTCAGAACATACTTACATCCACCCTTGCCTTTAGGCAGTGGCCCCACAAGGTCCACAGCCACACTTTCGAAAGGTTCGGTCACAATCGGCCTCTCTACCATCTGTACGCCTCTATTCCCTGCCTTATTGAACCTCAAACAAACATCGCACGACTTGAAAAACTCCAACACATCCTTTCCCACACCAGGCCAAGTAAACCTTACATTCAGTAACTCCCGCATATGTTTGCTACCCACATGACCAGTTCTGTCATGGGCAAGCTCCAAAACCAATGTCCTCATGCTCTTGGGCAACACCAACCTGTCTCTCACATTACCCTCGCAGTCTACGACTTTATGACACAACAACCCGTTCACCACTGAATATCCCATCTTCTCCTACCTTGCCAAATCCCAACAGTGTTTCAGGGATTCGTCCTCCATCATCTCTGCCTTCAACTTAACCAAGTCACCACCGACCATTCCCTCGGGGCAACCCAAGTCAAAGTCCTCTCTCGATTCTTCTCCAGCAGCAGCCAAAGACACCTCATCCTGCATCTCGGCCACCGGCTCCTCTGTCTCTGCAATGCTCGGAAGCTCTATCGCCTCCCGAACAGGCTCAGAAAGTGGTTCTGTTTCACTCTCACGTCTAATCTCCGTCTCACGGGCCGGGGAATCCATCCACTGCCCTGCTCTAGTCACTACTTGCACTTGTTTCGGCTCCTCGGCTGCCTCGGGAGAGCTGGCTGTTAGACCTGCTTCCTCAGCGTGGTGAGGACCAGCTGCATCATTGTTATCAGATGATTGGGAGTCCGGGGTGTCACTGGAGTGCCCTGCCTCGCCTTCACACACGGTGGAAGGGTCGACAGCCCCCAAAAGAAGCCTCATTGCCATGGAGTCATCCATGGGCACCGAAAACAACACCTTGTTGTTGAGTATCCCGGGTTGAGCCACAGCAACAACCTGCTCAAAGGTCTTCTCGTTCACCGAGAACTTCACCTTGGCCGTACACAACGTAACCGGCCCACCAGTAGCACCACGGACCTGTATGCAGTCTGGGAGCAGCTGGCTCTCGTACACCAGGCAACCTGGCACAACCGTGATCTCAGCACCCGTATCTGGGGCAAAATCACAATCCATCCCATTCACCTTCCCTCTTACCACAGGACTACCAGCATCAACTACCACCCAGTTGGCAATCTTAGGCTTGGGGTCGGATTTTACTTTTAACCCCCTCCTCGAAGCTTCCTTGGCTTTGTTGGTATCTGCCGGGGCACTTCTGTCTGACCTGGTTGGACAATCTGGGGACTTGTGCCCTGGCTGGTTGCATGAATAGCAGACAATTCTAGGCCCACTAGCATCCCCTCTGCCCCTGCACTCAAACGATTTATGACCGTAGCCCTGGCATCTAAAACATCTGATGCCGGGTCCACCATCCTTCTGGGAAGTCCTTAGCTGGTCTCTTGACCTGGAATTAGCAGCCTTTAGAGATATGGCCACATCCGCCAAGTCTGAGAATGTGTTAATTGGCCTGCTGTCAATGAGCCCTTGCTCGGAAATGGGCAACCCAACTCTTATACAATCCCTTAGCCACGAACAATGCAACTTCATACTTGTCCTTAGCCGTCATCAATGCCCTATCAATAAGAACCTTTATGTGCTTATACCTAGCCTCTCTATCCATCCCTCTACAGTCCTCCTCCAAATCGTTAAACATCTTGATTTCCAAATCCCTTCTACTAAGTCCTATTCTCTCTAACAACTTTCCCTTCAATCTCTCATATGTACAGGCAGACTCGTCAATGACATCTGCCATCCTCTCTCTCACTTTTGGCGTCAGCTTGGACAGCAAAACCCTCTTGTATTGCCCCTTACTAACCCCTATCTCCCTCAACTCTGTCTCCAATGTCCTAACAAACTTGCTGATCTCAGCACCATCCTTGTATGGGGGAATACCATCCACCATCCTTCCCTTATCCATAAGCGTGTCACTAGACCCACTAGCCTTTGCCATGTTCTTCATGAAACCATGGAACAGCTTCATGAGTTCTCTCGTACTCGTCTCACCCACAGCCTCATCCTCACTCTCAGAAAGTTCAGGAGATCTCTCCTCTTGATCCTCCGTACCCTCCAATTCTTCACGCAACACTCTAATTGTGGTCTCACTCCCGTCTGCCATTCTCTTCTTACTCAATCCAAACCCTGAATCGCCAGCCAATACACTACTCTTACTTCCTACCGCAGCAGGAACCGCCTGACTCACCAAAGAATCCTCAAAAACCGAACTACCCAACTCACGCTCCTCTGATATTCCAGAAGCTGCCTTTCTCTTACAAGCTCTCTCCAACCGTGCTCTCCTAGACATCCACTCCAGTCCAGAGACACAGAAAGACTTCTGAGACCTATAGAGAACAGAAAACAAAAAACAAAAATAATACAACAGCCACGTGTAGCGGGTAACAATTAGAAAAAATACAATACAACACAGAACAGTTAGCAGCCTTCCGCCGGCGTAGATAGACAGAGGTCTCCAACACCGCTGCCGCCAAGTGTGGGGTTGCTTGGGGCTTTAATCCCGAACGTTCCGCGGTAGGCAGACAGAAAGGGGGTTTTCCCGAAAGCTCAAATGGAAACGCAGACACTCCACGAATCGAGACCCGTCGAACTGATGGGATGGTATCACTGCCACCAGAGTCCAGTAGTTCACCGAGGTCCAGGGTACAGCTAAGCTGATCCGTGACAGACACTCATATAAACTTTTAAAAGGATTAATTCTTAAACTAAGACTGAACTGACACAATATACAATACGCAGCCCCTTTAAGTTCTGGACTACGCATGCTCACGAACCCGCATCCGGGAGGTACCATGACATGACCTACAACAACTGATACACTATTATGACATGACATCCAACTACTGATACACACAATTCTAGTTCTCAAATGTTCTCTGACTTCTTCTTTTCTCTTCTCTTGACTCTTCTCTCTTGTTCTGTGGGGATCTCACCCAACCCCTTGGAGGGCGGCCCCACAAGTTCAAAGTCATGTGTTTCTCTGGTGATCTCAGAGGCTTGGCCTATATAGGCATGACCCTCTGAGTTCTCTAGGTCTTTTTCCAGTCTGACATCTGAACACTCTTTTATAACTCTTCTATGTGAACTGGTACGGGTTTAGTGAAGTCCTAGTATACGAGATACAGTGATAGACTGGGAAGAGAACTGGTGGCAGCTACCCTTACTATATAGCAGAACTGCACACCCAACACGTGTGTAGGCTCCATCTGTCAGTTATCACCTTAGGGAGCTTGGAAGTGGCGATTGAAGTGAGGATGGATTCTGCATCGAATTGTTTAGCATTCTCCAGAGCTCTGATGTTGAGAGAGAAGGTATCTATGAAGGCACAGAGCTCCTTGTGAGTGTCATGCTTCACAGATTGGCAATTGATCAGTGCCATGACGTGATGTTGATGGATGATCCGCTTCTTATCATAGCGTTTCTGGAGAGTGTCGACCAGCTCATCATACTGACCAGGAGCAATTGTTGTAGTTGACAAGAGTTGAGAAGCATTAGGATCAGTGATGGCCTGGCGTAGATATGTGAGTTTTTCATGGTTGTCAAGCTTGGGATTATCATGGATGATAGAACTGAATCTTTCCCAGAAGACGGCCCACTTCAGTATGTCTCCATTGAATGTAGGAACGGCGAGCTTTGGTAATTTGATGTGATGATGATGATGGTCACTAGTAGTAGAACTGGAGATGCTGTGGTTGTAGGGGGGGAGTTGGGATGGAAACCGTGGCTGTCAACCGAAGTGGCCGTAAAGCTTCTAGGTCGTCAACCGGTTCCGGGGAAGGTACGCTGCCACCAGAATCCAGGAGCCTGCCGTTGCTTGTCGCAAGTTATCCAGTCCCTTCTGCGTACTAGGGTAACTGGAGCTCGTATCGCAATGGCAGCACAAGAGAACAGAATTCTAACTCTTTTATCTTGATAACTTAACTGGACTAATTGTGCGCATGCGTGGCTTTGGTATTTGTACTAGGCCACGCATGCACTCACAAAAAGATAGAAACATCCGGTTCACATACCAGGGCACAAATCAAACAAACACACGCACGACAATTCTGAAAAGTGACCTCTAATTAATACATGACCTCTAGCTAAGTGTTTATAAAAATTATACATATAAGGACATGCATACACCATAACACAATAAATCAATGCTGACTCTCTTCTCAGTTCAGTTACTTGTCTTCTTTCTTCCTTCTTCCCTCTTCATCTCTTGATCTATTTCTCTTTTCACGGAGGCCAGACCCACAGATGCTAACATCAGCAGGACTAGCCCGTGCTTCAGAAGCTGACAAATCAAGCATGCGTGTGTCAAATGCTCTAACCATCTTTGATACTCTGTGATCGCAAGGTATGGTAGATTGATTGACTGTTTTCTCCATTTGAGCCAAGGTATTCTCAAGTTTCTTCAAAGCACCTGGATAACTGAGTTTTCTGGGTTGGTTGCGATCTTTGCTTCCAGGTTGGCTAGCTTCTCATCGAAGTTGCAGGCCTCTATGTGAACTGATTTCAAGTCCACCAAACGTTGCAGGGTGGAGAGTGTGAGTGCAACAACTGACTCCTCGTGTGAATCAAGTGTTCTCATTTCTTGCTCGTTGTCAACTTCTGTTGCATGAGTTTCAAGTAAGTTTTGGTGAACTTGGATGAAGGATTCGCTAGTGGCCTGAACAGACTCCATCTGACGCTTGAGAGTAGCAATGTCGAATGTGGAAGGATCAGCATCCAGGAGTTTCTCATGCCTACGAAGTACTCTAGTGATAGCACCACCATATGCAGAACGACTTTTCTTCATAGCTTCCATGATGAGTGATAGTAGAAGTGTTGGTTGAACGATAGATAGCAGTTGAGTTGAGTAGAGGATGAAGAATAGGATTGACCAATGGAGTTGGGTAATCCGGCTCGAAGGACCATTCAATGTTGTGTAAATCCACTAGTGATAATGGATTGCCCTCTGTAGCTGGGTTGTAAGGCCAGCTATGCGCAAAAATAGCTCAGTCAAACTTAACTAAAAACTATCTTTAGGAGAAAAAAACAGAGTGAAATGATGCAAGGTTCTAGTTTAAATAGTGGGATGAGGAAAGGTGAGCATGAGTGGAGAATATACATATATGGAAAAGAAGTGTTTGCATGAACATGTGTGTATAACTGTTCCACAAATTAAATAAATCGCATAATGATACAGAATGAATGGAGGGTAGGATGACTGTTAATAGATCAATGTTTATTTAGCTGCAGGAGGAGGTGACTAGCAGGTGTGGTGTGAGCAGGGAAGTGTAGTGAATAGGTGAGTGGGTAAAGTTTGTAAAGTAATGTGAGGCTTGAACAATACCCTCATTCCTCATCTCATTGATACCTTCACTGCATTGATACCCTCATTCCTCATTGCATTGCATTGTTACCCCCATTACACCAAAGTGTCAGTCGTTATCTTATTTCACTACATAAAGAGTCAATTGTTATCATGTAATGTAACATAAAGTGAACCTTTTATTACTAACTCTCACTGAATCCAATAAAGATAACACAAGTAAATTACCTTGGAGATCTCGGAGCAAATATCATCATCAATGACACGATTAATCCTCCCAGACTTTGGCAACTCAGAACTATTCTCCAGCCATACACAGTATCTCGAGCAAAGATGTTAAATATTACCCCTATCTAAATAAATAAATAATAATAATAATAATATTACCTTAAATTTCTTCTAATAACAGCATACACATACTAATATCTTCAAGTTAAGTCTATTAAAGGGCATGGTCTAATTCATTCACCAAGTCTTTGAGCTGCCAGGGTAATCTCATGAACCAGATTTAACTCTAAAGTGCCATATGGGGGAAGGAAAGCAGTGTAGATTATAACTATTCATCAAAGTTCTGACAAAAGTCAGAACAATAGTAAGCTTGGTCTGACATTGAAAAATCTGGTAGGACAAATGTTATTACATATTTTCATTGATTTACAGACTGTATTACATTTTTATTTCTATATAATGCTTCAAAATGAGTAAAAGTAATTCATATTATTGATCAATCATTTTTCAAGAATTGATGGTTAATCTATATAACAATATACTTGTATGTCAGTAACGATGACGACAATGATGGTGACTGAAGGTGTGTATTCATGAATAATTCATGAGCTTAAACAGTTTAGTAAAGCATCATCTTTACATGAACGGGTAAAGTGTCGTCACATTCAGTAGAAAGTGTCGTCACATTCAGTAGAAAGTGTCGTCACATTCAGTAGAAAGTGTCGTCACATTCAGTAGAAGTGATTAATTGTAACTAAAAAGTGGGTGTAATAGTAGACAAGGGAAGGCAGTGTAGGTTTTAAGAAGGCAAAAGTACGAAAGAGAAGGAAAAAGGCGATACATTGTAAAAAGCGGTTGGAATTGGTGAGGTAAGGGAGATATAGGCTTAAAGAGAACGGAAGAGAAGGCAATAAAAAGCGAGTGATTAGCTAATTTGTAACTAAAAAGTGGGTGAAATCAACAGTAAATGCGGCATTTGAAAAAGGATGGTGAAAGTATGAAAAGAAGGCAAAAGTTTCCCAAAGCTTATGTCCGCAATCGTGATAGTAGGACAGAGATTCAGAAGCAGGAGAGGTCGAAAAGAGCTGAAGAAAGGAAAGGTGGGAGATAAGAAAAGCTGAGATAGTTCAGAAAAAAGAGAGCAGGAGAGGGAAACTTATATAACTTTAACCAATGGTAGTTAATGATAACTGAGCAAGATAACTTATGCTACTACATTTATACTTTGCAATATGTCAAGTGCCACTGTGTGGTGGGGTACTTACTAGTTTCTGTTAGTGTGTCTAGTCCAAATGTAAACTAAGTTTGAGGGTGCATTAATGTAATGGGGACAAAAACTCAGGAATAAAGCAACAAAAAACTACAACAGAGGATACAAATTAAAACTAGAAGCAAGAAGTAAGAGTGTAAAGAAAAGGGTAAAAGAAAGGAGAAAAGGGAGGGGAAAAAGAAAAAAGAAAAAGCCTGATATAAGAAAAGGAGGAAAAAAGGAAGAAAGAATGTGCCGAACCTAGGAATTGCACCAGGCTCTAATATCAGCAAATTGAGCAGTTGCAACAACCACTAACCGATATGCCAGAAAAACAATATCGCATGAGCAGCAATGATAACCAGATGTGATCACTTTAGCCTTCACAAAAAAAAATCCGCAAAAAATATTCCAAGTTCCAAATTCTACCGCTTGCATAATCAATATCAAAATTATGCCATCATGTCCTGGCATTGTGTTAACTTGTGGAGTTTGTACAGCAAACAAACCAAAATTTAAATTTGTGCCATAGATTTAATTTATCTATTTTTGTGAGGTGCGTGCTGTATTGAATAATGTGTGTCACTTGGACAAACCAATTGCGTGCAACCTATTTGAGGGTATGATGTAATCAAGGATGTGAAGTACAAACAACGCAGTACCATAATACTTGTTGGTATAGTACAACAAAATGATTATAAAAGAATTATGAAATTGATAGCTGACAAAAAGGTAGGCAACTGCCTCTGAGATATATTTCTTAGCAGCAATTGCTTACCTTTTTTGTCAGCTAAAGACACAACTGTTAATAAAATAATTCTATCAATTTCATTGATTTACTTTCTTTAGCGTAATCCATCAATTGTCGACCAGTACCTTTTCTCGACCACACCTAATTTTAATTTCGACCATTAAAATGACACGGAAGTATACGGGCGTGCGCGAGAGTATCCTGAGTGCAGTAATGGCCAGGACCAAGAAGAAGTGTGGGAAAGAGAATAAGAGGCCAGCAGCGAAGGCTACTCCTCCAAATCGCCCACGAAAGCTTCGCCTATGGAGCGATGAAGCTATGGTAGGGGCCATGAAGGCAGTCAAGGAAGGGAGGATGGGTGTAAATCGATCTGCATTGGAATTTGGAGTTCCTCGAATTACCCTGAAGAATAGGATTGCAGGAAGAGTCGTACATGGAACTAACATTGGTCCTAGGTGGGAGGGCTTGTATGTGAAATATGTGGTAGCTTGTTTAATTGATGTAGCTGACTGATGCATTTCCGAAATTGTGATTTTTGATGTTTAAGGTAGTACCATTGTTTCATTTCTGATAAAATCTTTTCATAATTTGATACTGAGCAAGCTTATGGCATGCACAATGATGTATTAGAATCATAGAAGTTAGAATTAAATTTTTGCTGAGCTATGCTAAAAAGTGTATGGAAGTGGTCGACAATGTTACAACTATTCTTTATGGCGGGTCGACTTCAAATACACCTGGTCGACAACAGCGATGGGAGTAGTTGTTTTGTACTGGTGGTGAGCAGAACACACAACGTCAGAGGCGATATTCAATGCTGTAAGTTCTTAGTACTTGAAGGGTGGAAGTTTCATGTAGTTGATCGTTGGATTCTCCCACCAGCAAGGAAGTGAGAGATAAAGCAGTCACTAATTAGGTGGTCGACAATTGATGGATTACGCTACTTTGTGCTCAAACTGGTGTGCAGGAAGACAAATACATGCAAATAATATAATAGTATTAGCAAGTAATAGGAATCTACAAACCAATAGACATATATGTGCCACATCTTTGTGCGTAAAGTGCCTAAGGGCATACCCAATTGCTCAAATAATTTTGTTAATGGCATATTTCTAATCAGTTTGGCTTTTCATAGTCAATGCACATCAATTAGCATGGAGTCAAACTGTGAATTCAAACTTCCAATAAAATTATTAAGTAAGGAACATATGTTTATTCCACCCTAGATTTCTTCAAAATGACATCTTTCGGTATATGACCCATGAACTAACTCAAGATATTTTAAGGTTGTGAAATCAAGGTTCAAACCAGCCAAACTTGTCACTTTACCAGGTTTTCACAGCTACCTTTCTATTGTGTAGCTACTTAACTAGGTTAGAACAGCTGCTAAAATATCAGCTGGGGTTGTGGGTAGCCCCTATAACTTACTTACCTAGTGAGTTACCAGTCCTCTAATACTGACTACTGCAGTGAAGATATCTAGTGTGGAATAAACTGCTTATTACACTCAGTCAGAGTGATAGGTATTTCACTCACAGGCTTTATTTTCACTGCCTCTGGCTATGAAAATAAATTAGCCTACCAGGGTGAAATATCTTGTTGCCCTATCACTCTGCTAGAGTGTAATAAGTGGTTTATTCTACATAGATATCTTCACTGCTGTAATTTGTACTAGGACTGGTGACTTCAGTGTAAAGTTGGCTGTAGGGGCTCCCCAACCCCCAGCCAGGATATTTTAGCAGCTGCTCTAATTTTGTTTTGGGTAGGCCACACCCAGAGGAAGGTAGCTGTAAAAAAACAGGAAAACTAGGGTAAGCTAGCCTCAGTTGCTGTAACTACTATAGGATAAACAGCTTACTACAATGCAGGTGAATTCATGGCTAAAAATGGCTAAAAATAATAATCACACTGTGAAGATATCTAGGGTGGAATATATTATGTATGTATGAGAAATAGCATGGGTAACCCTGCTATTGATCCCTAATAACACATGTTGCCCTTGCTATCACTCACTAATAGTAGGCCAGTTTTTAAAAAGTCATTTGCAATTGAAGCTACACTGTATTGTCTACTCACTATTTCCTCTGTATTTCAGGATTAGCTTCCACTGGAACTTCGTTTTCAACGTACGGCTTCTCCTAATCTGTTGAAAAGCATTCCGTCTAATACGGGTAGAGCTTCTGTGGTAAAGAATGACATTGTCTCCAACTAGAAACTACTCAAACTGTATGTTTCCAAGGTTAACGCTGCAAGCATGTGTACTTATCCGTACTATTTCATCTAGCTACCGTGGCATTTCAATTAGTTACGCGCTATTTCACTCCCCCCCCCCCCCCCCCCACACAATTTCAATTGAACAGCGAGTTTTTTTATACATTCTTGAATGGGCAACTTACGCACCGTACTATCAATATATATATATTTCAATAGACATCTTCACTATGTTACTTTTAAGTACGTGACCGATGAGATATTTTACGATATCACACACAGGTGTTCACACGCTGTATTGTGTATGTCATTACCCTTAGATAAGCTAGTCTACCTGGATGGAGGAAGCAAAAGAAATAATAAACCTTGAGGACAATTATTACATGCCTGGGCATATAAATTATGATAGACAACAGACACTCACCGTATATCCACTAATTGCATATATATTTATTACTGACAGTAATCTTCCACGATAGTTCTCTGGTACAATTTCTCCAATAAATACTGGCGTTACAAAATACATGGCTCTAACAAATCATAACAAATAGTGAGGCAGATGTATAACAATTTTTATTACATGGTGGGTTTTAATGTACAAGCACAAAACTTGGTTGAGTTACACAATATGATTATGAAAATTATTTTCAAATATGGAACCATCCCTGATCTAACCTTTGGTAACCTCTAGGCATTAATTAATAATTTGCGAGCGAGCGAGACACTTACAGAGGTAAAAATGAAAAAATCGGGGATGTTTGTTTATTTATTTATATATATGGACGTACGTATGTCATTTTATACTTTGACCCTCCGTATTTTTGTGTTCGCTCCGCGTTCGACCCCGTCCCAAACTTCACTGAACAGAATCCTCCGGTTTAGCGACCATTACCCGTATCACCTTAGAAATTGAATTGTTTACCGCTTTGAATTGTTTTGCGGGTGCAGTTAAAACTCAAAATCTTATGGGAGCTCCATTTCTATTCGAGTTAGTGGCGGTGGTAAGTTAATGCGCTATTTGTCACAGTTATAAGCCCTACTCAACAGTATTTACTTAAAAATGCATTGTCCACTAGAGAACCACGAAGGTAAGTCTTGCGTATGTATGTTCAGTTGTGTGAAAGTATTGTGCGTTACAACTACTATTAAGAATATCACAAAGAAAAATTTAAATAACGTGATTTGATTTTGTTGCTTCTTTTACAATTCAAACTGTTGCGGAAGCGGTTACCATGACATTGAAACTCCATTACCTCATACGTAATTTAAAAACTCGACTTTATTTTAATAGCTTGAGTGTTAGTTGTTAAAATCAAATTTAACAATAGTGTAGTTTAAGGCTCGCTCGCCATTTGTGCTTGAGCACACCACTAGTTAATTTGTATATATGTATGGACGTACGTATGTCATTTTGTACTTTGACCCTCGCATTTTTGTGTTAGTTATGTGGTCGACCCCGTCCCAAATTGCACTAAACAGAATCCTCTGGTTTATCGATCAGTACCCGTATCACCCTAGAAATTAAATTGTTTACCGTTTTGAATTCTTTTGCGGGATGCAGTTAAAACTTAAGGGACTTCCATTTCTATTCGAGTTATTAGTGGCGGTGGTAAGTCAATGCGCTCTTTGTCATGGTTATAAGCCGTGCGCAACAGTATTTACTTGAAAATACATTGTCCACTAGACTACCGCGAAGGTAAGTCTGTGTAGGTGCATGTCCAGTTGTGTCAAAGCATTGTGTGTTACAACCAATATTAAGCTAAAGAATATCATCACAAAGAAAACTTTTAAATAACGTGTGTATTGTTTTGTTGTTGTTTTTTTCCCTTCAATTCAAGCAGTTGTAGGGAGTTGTTACTATGGCACTGAAATCCCTTTACCGTGTATGCGAAATTTAAAAACTGGACCTTATTTTCAGTAGCTTCAGTGTTAGAAGTCAAAATCATAAAAATGGTATAGTCTTTAGGCTCGCTCGCCATTTGTGCTCAAGCACATCACTAGTTAAGTTTTATATAATGCTAAATCTTGATCTCATTAAGAATGTTAAAGTCTGGTATTATCTGGGTGAAACTCAAAGACACTAAAGGTTCTATTTGAAGAATCAAATCTGCCAGCAAAATTGAGCAGGGTTTCGCCCGGCTAGGGATAAATAGCTAATAGTTACCCAAATCGAGGTTGTGTGTTGCAGGGGACAACTATGTAATAGATCTTATCACTCATGAATTTTTCGAACAAGAGGTAATTTGAAGGTAACTACATAAATCAAGAGAATGTTACGAAAGTTACAGTGGGTTTCAGGGAGGAGGAGTTAATAACAAAAGGGTGAGTGGTTATCGTGGTTATCACATACATAAAGTTCAAAATTTGTTAATAATTGATTGTTGTGCCTTGCAAACATGCACTTCGTAAGGGAGGGGTTAAGACTTGAGAAGCATCCTGCTCAATGGATGGTGGCTATGCACTTCTTAGAGCAGGTGACTGAACTCTGCCTGGCTGGGTCCAAACACATACTCTATGAAGTATTTTTCAACATGAACCAACTTTCTGTCTCATTCTGTTCAAAAGTTATGGGCAGATTTAGTCCTTACATATATCGTTATAGATATGCTCACCATAATATGGTCAATGCACATGTCAGAACTGCCTCTTGCTTGAGTAGCTATGTAAAATGTTTGTATTGATGCAATCACAAAAATACAAGGGTCAAAGTACAAAATGACATATGTACATCCACACATAATAATAAACAATATCTCTGATTCTCAATGTGACACCACTGTATAGTGTCTCACTTGCTGGCCAACTAGTGAACATTGCCAGCTCGTCTATTAAGTTATAGTTAAAGCATGAGCGCTTAGTTTCTAGTCGATTTATTGCACGACAGCCCGAGGGCCGTAGGCCCGAGGACTGAGTGCGATAAATGTACTAGGCACTAAGCGCTCATGCTTTAACTATTTTAAATACCGGGCAAGTGTTATTGCACACTTGCCAAGTTATTACACCTGACAACAATATAGCAACGGTATTTAAATGTGTTTATTATCTTAGTATCTGCATGGAAAGAACATTTTTGTAGCAGTTTTGTTAGCTATTAAAACTATTTCTCAGGCAAAACTATTTCTCTAGAATTTCCTGGTACTAATAAGTCAATATAGACTACTCAGAATGCAAAGATTACAGTTACATGGGGGAAAATATTTGACTAGTTGTTTTGGTAAAAAATATTGAAACAAAAATTCTGGTTATTAATTTAAAGGGACTTATGTAAAATGTTCAGTACAACAGTTTGATGCATTTTCATAGGGTCAAGATAGCTAAACATGCAGCAGCTGGATAATTGAAACTTAGCTAACAGTGGAAGCATTTTGTCAAGGAGTTCCCATTACTTGGAGAACTGTACAAAGTACAAAGGTCATTTAAACATCAATATCTAGTCCAAACGAAGATGAAGCTAACCGAGAACTTCTAAAATGCATTAATAAAAATATTTTTGACAAGACTCAACTTGCAATGTTTTATGTGCATATTAACCCTTAGTGGATGACCATTGACAGGCTATTCTTGTGAATATACGGAAGCAACAGCTAATTTACGTTTAGATAGTGTATGTACTATGTCAAAGCTCTAATAACTATTTTGTTCACACTATGCTGTTATATATAAAGTAAGGCTATAATTTACCTTACGCCACTTTTTATTTATAGCATTTTCTGGTGATACTTATTGGACTGCATGTCCCACTCCCCTGTTTTTACCTCTGCCTTTATCATAGTTGTTATGTTGGTCTTCTTCAAGTGCTCTGGTCCATAATCCTGGCTTGATGTGTGTCTATTTTGAGTGCCTTAGCCACAGTCACTTCTTGGACTACCAATATTTACTGGAAAGTATCGTATTTTTTAACTGCTACTTGTAATCACTAATATTGTTGAAATGCTTTCCTGTTGTGAACTTTGAATCCATAATCACTTTAATCACAATAGTTGTACATGCTACTATCACCCGCAAATGTTACTGTTCTTTGCAGATAAGTACATAACAATCTTGCTTCTTTTGTAAATAGAAGCTACTATTATTCTGTGTGCATTCTGCAAATGGTTAGCAGATGGATATGAAGCTTGAACAGGCCTGTCACAAATTCGTGCAACTGTATTTCATTAACGTATGTGTATAGTTATAGATTTGTGACTCCCATACACACGGTACGTTATGCCTCTCACGAATTCGTGATTACCGTCCGCTAAGGGCTAATTTTCAGAATTACAGTATGTGCATAATGTAACGATTTCTGATTTAGATATAGGTAATTCCACAGTGAAAACGTAGCAGTTCTCACTTTGTCTCTTCAAGCAAGCTAGAATCAGGCTTTGAACGAAAATTTTGGGGGTCAATAAATTTTTTTTTGGCACCATCGTGTGGTCGTAGGGGGTGCCACAAGAGGCACTATGTGTAACATAAATGTAACTCATTTTGTACAAATAGTGAGGTAAAGCAGTTAGCCAAGAGGACCGAGTGGAGAGAGTTGGCCAGTCAGAAAGAAAGAGTCACCTAGCAAGCAGAAAAGATACCCCCCCCCCCAAAACAAAAACAGAAACAAGACAAACAAACAAACAACAACAACAAAATAGCAAGTACAAACAAGAAAGCACACAACATCAGCATCTTTCAC
>WLWD01001344.1_pt1 | contig 88543 bp, 42 predicted proteins | sample 6712731 | NCBI WGS metagenome assembly WLWD01 (sample SAMN12718690, study PRJNA576275) | sponge metagenome | isolation source: marine sponge | host: Mycale hentscheli | place: New Zealand: South Island, Marlborough, Capsize Point | collected 2014-11-01
GTTGATTACAACAAGGGACTCAATTATAGGTCCTTGATTACGACAAAGGACCCAACTAGGGCCAAGTGCTCCACAGCTCAGTATGAAGCTTCTGGAATAGGGCATTTGACGATTAGAGGGAATACAGTTAGTACACTTGTCTCCTCAATAACAGAACTTAATGGAAACCTCATAAAACAAGTCGATCCCACATTTACTGGGGCAAGTCTAATTTTGTCATCACTTCCAAATGTTGCATCAGCAGAAAATGTTGCGTATATGATCAAAGAAGTAAATTCTTGTTTTTGGTTGTCACCATTACATTGCTGCAGTTATGTCGACCTTGGAAACTTCGCAACAAAAACTTGGAAGAAAGCTTTTGGACACACCGAGCTGCTTTTGATTGCAAATACCAATTGCAAAGGTAAATAAATACCTTAAGTATGTGTTTGAAATATTTTTCCTTTTTTTAGCAAACGCAACAACATACTTAATCCCGTGTACAGAGATAGTAGTGCTTGGATTCTTTTCACCTACAGATGGAGTTTGTGAGGAAATTCTTAACTTTTCACCTGGTGACAAGAGGCATAACTTCATTATGGCTGACAACATAACTGAGAAATTTGAGTTCCTCATTTCAAAATTCAGTGCTATTGGATCCGTCATTCTTGACATGACTGGCTTTAAAAGTATTTTAAATCTTAAGATTGTTTATTTATTGGTTTGTTAGTTTTGGGAATTTATTCATGAAGTGATTTTCATGGCTAGCATTTTCCTGATTACTAAAAATTATGTTTTGAAAATTTTTTCTATGAAGGATGTTTATATTCATATTATTATTATCTGTATGTTTGCTCCTTCATGTATATAGACACTGGGTCCTATTCAAGAATAAGGACCCATTCTTGTTTGAATAAAGACCCAATCTTGGGTCCTATTCAAGAATAAGGACCCATTCCTGGGTCCCTATTGAAGAATGTGTAACCATAATAGGGTCCCAAATATAAACAAAGGATCCATTCTTGGGTCCATATTCAAGAATAAGGACCCATTGTGGGGTCCTTGTTAAGAATAAGGACCCCTTCTTGGGACCTATTTAAAAAAAGGACCCACTCTTGGGTCCGTATTCAAGAATACGGAACCATGATAGGATCCCAAATAAAAAAATAAGGACCCATTATTGGGTCCTATTAAAAAATAGGGACCTATTCTTGGGACCTATTCAAGATAAGGACCCATCCTTGGGTCCATATTCAAGAATATGAAACTATAATTGAGTCCCTAATAAAAGAATAAGGACCCATTTTTGGGTCCTCTTCAGAAATAAGGACCCATTCTTGGGTCCTATTTTACAAATTAGGACCCATGCTTGGGATCAACATAGCAACAATGTTTTCACTATTTGTACATCAGCGATTGTTTTTCAGAAGGAAAATATTATTTAATGCTTATTGCTGGACCCAATTTAAGTGAAGCTTTTCAGCAATCCTGATTTTACTAACCCCTTTACCAAGCAACGTAATAAAAGTATGGCAACACGAACCCATTCTATAAGGTATGCAATCTGAAGCATAGTCCACAAACAAGTTAAAATCATTTTATTATGATTTTTTGGAAAATGTCCTCAAAAATTAAAGTTTTCTTCAAAAAAAATAGTTAAGAATTATTCAATATTGTTGAGAATGTGTTTAAACTGGATGTATAAGCTGCAAATGTCGCAAATGTCACTGTTTAAAGCAAGGCATAAGTTGTAGCAGTCACTGTCACAGTGGTAGCTCACGCTAAAATAACGACTACAAGAAAGAGCAAGAATATAATTGGCCCTATAAACAGGAATATAATTCTATTACATTAAAAGGGCAAGCACACACCATACAAATATTTCATTAGTGTCATATTGATACTTATTGATATTCATGCATTTATTTTTCCAGTAAACCTGTAGAAGTGAAGCAGAGCACAGAAGACAAACTAGTAAAGTTACAAGAAGACGACTCTGTGAAGTCGAAGTAAGTCAAGCTTTTGAGAGAAAAGCAAAATTTTAATTTTACACATGTAACGCTACCAACATTACAATCAACAAATGGATTAGCAAAACTAATAATATGGTGTTCAAACAAGTTCTCCTAGCAAGCTAAATTTTCCTATATAAAACTGTGGTAATTTAGTTTGTACGTTTGGTAACTTTGGCCATTGGAGAAGGTGAGGGAGAGTAGAGGAATGGCAACTTGTTCAGTTCTAAGTATCTGATAAGATGTAAGACTAATTGATACCATTACACTTCGTACAATAAATACACATTATAATAAAAATGTACTCTACAAGTATTACTTTATTTTGCTATTACAGATCATACTCAGATAATTAATGGATTCCAAGTCTTTACCTCACTACAAATGAGCAAAATATCTTAATGGATCCAAATGGTTGGGCTTATGAAATAATCATAAATGCTAGTCAAGAATAACTGAAACAGCAGTACCCTCACATTGTTGGTTTACAGAACACACTACTTGGGTCTTACTTAAGTTTCAACATAGAGAGACGAGTTTGTACAGATGTTGCATGGTGCCAAACACTGGGTGTGAGTCACAAATATTGGCTGTAATTTGGGTGAAGTAAAGATTCTAGACAGTTTCTATATTTCTCAACCAGCAAATATAAATATAGTTTGTGTGTAATTGCTGCACTTGTGCATACAGAGACTCCAGAACTAAAAATTCTCTATTTGAATGTTACAACACAGCGTGGATCTGCAGCATGTGGACTCCATGCTTTAGCAAATGCCACTGCTCTGTGTGCTGCTACAGAGCTTACAGCCATTAAATCTGATAACATGCGCTCCCATTTGTTGAATTGTTTCCAAAGAAAGTATATTTATCCTTTTCCCGGAAAGAAGAGTACGGTAGCTAATGTCACAAAATTCACTGAGTCTATTGTAATACATTGCCATTGTCAACAACTGGAACATGGAAAAATGATAAAATACTCAAAATGTAACATTTGGTACCTACCACCAGAGATGTGAAATTATCACCAATTATCATTGGAAAAGATCGCCATTATGGTGTTGCAAAAACTGCAAACAGTAGGGATATGATCAGATCATGAACACACAGTTTTTGTGCCTGCATTTCAGTGATTTTTTTGTCTATTAAAAAATAACTTGAATGCGAGATTAAATTTTGTGTCAGTTCCTTCAGAGGTCTGACCCATTATAGAATCACCTGAGCAATGTTAAAATGTCACGTGCATTTTGAAATGTAGTTTGAATTAGAACAATACAATTGTTTAGATATTATCTCTACATTGTAGGTAAAAAAAAGGAAAAAAAAAGAAAAAGAAAAAAAAAAGAAAGCTTTCCTTTCAACAATACGGAGTCACTCCATAACTGCAAACTGTCCGACCTGTTTTTGAACCGGTGTGTCCCGTTTGGAAATGGTCTGGCTGGTTTTTAACGAGTGTGTCCCGTTTGGAAATGGTCTGGCTGGTTTTGAACTGGTATGTCCCGTTTGGAAACAGTCTGGCCCATTTTGAAATGGTCTGAGGTTTGAAAATGGTCTGAATTTTGAAAATGGTCAGAGGTTTGAAATGGTCTGGCCCATTTTAAAACAGTTAAGTCTGAAATTGGTCTGTAACATAATATGTAAAATATAAAAAGGAAGTTTCATCTATGGGTGGGGAAAGGAGGGGGGGTAGGTTGAACTCTTAGTGTTTTATCCCCCTCCGTCCCAACCCCCCCTCTGTTTCAAGTATTGATAAGACCCAAACAGATGGTTACAATTATCAACCCTCAGCGCACATGTGCGAGATGGTTATAGTAGTCGTCTGGTCTGTTTGTCTGTCATACTCTGATTTTGGAAATTACTGCCCATTAACAGTTTATTTAAGTATGAACATACTCAGGACGAAGATTTAAGACTTTTTATTGTGCTACTATTTTTTAATTTTGGGCTAATTGTTGAGAAAACATGAGCTTTCAGCTCCACGTAGGTACCAGCATGGGCAATGCCCCCTAGTGTCAAGTCATAATCACGTGAGCAAATAATTTCTTGCAGCCAGCAGTGTAGTTCGCTTTATGCTCAGGGAAGTTAACAGAGTTGAAAGAAGTGAAGTTTCGCTTTGAAAATGTATATCAGTGAGTGTTTCTGGCTAGTTTAGCTTCTTCTCTTATGAAGACAGCATTTCCATGTACCATTTTCATTGGTCGAGCTATTTTGATGCCTCATTAAAATAGCTAACATATTGCTTATTCTTTTGGAAGGAGATTTGTAATAGCTAAGTAGTGTTTAATAGCGCTTGGTGCTTCATTATAATCAGAAACGAACCAATTATTTTACAATTTTCTTTTGTACACAAATCTAAGATTGATATTCTGCATTTTAATAAGCTACAATTAAACAATTCAGTGATATTATTTATTGAAAATATTAAGTCCATAAGAGTTGGTCAAAAATCTATAATCTTTGCAATTCAACAAGTGCAGGTAGAAAAGATGTGAGGCAAGAATTAAAATACTATGTAAGGACATGCAACTATAAGCATGATAAATATTTATTGTGTACTGAATCGGCCTATTGAGTACCTATACGTAGAAAATGTATTGAATTGGAGATTATCGTACGCCCACAATATCCGCAGTAAAGGGGAAGTCCGGAGTTATTGCGTTAGATTATTGCGCCCCCCCCCCCTCCAACCTTTATTTTTACGCTTTTTAGGGTTTCTAATTCTACAATACCATTCTGCACCAATTACATTAATTTGGTTAAATAAAAATAGCTTCATATGAATGCAGAGACTTTTTATTACTAGCTATGAGTAGCTATTGAGATGAGCTAACTCAAAATCTCTTATGATGCTATATGGTTGTAAAGGTCTTTTGTCAGATGTCTATCCAAACTTTTTTGAATGGAAGTAAGAGTGCTCCGTTCATTAAAACTACCACTTGCACTCTGCATCTTACGCTAGAAATGACTGAGAAGTCTGTCTAATTCTTTGGGTGGAAAGTTCTCCTCAATTTTTCGTTTTTTATATTTATCCTTATGCACCAACGATACCACATTCTCAAGTCAGATGAGTATACTTCTAAAAACTTCCGTACTTCCTCATCGTCAAGAGTGATTATTCACTCTCAACAATAGATGGCGATACTTCTAGTTTTTCACTTTCCCTTTCAACTCCACCTCAAATATTAGAGAAAAGATTTTCAATGACTTTATCAGAAAAAAATAATCAAATAATTTCTTGGCAGCATCCATTACATTAGCTGCTCTGTTTCTATGCCATTCAGCGCATGATCAGTACACAATAAATTGATTAATCATTGGATACTGCGGGATCAATGATTAATCTATATATATATATATTTAGAACAGAGCATGAAAGAATACGTCTCAAGTTGATTGGTCTGTTGCTTCAATCTAATTCACTGAGAATCATGCACTTAAAAACACTTATCAGTAGCTACTGTTGCGACTGATTGACAAAAAATATAATTTAGAAAACACCTTAAGTTTTTTTTAACCATCTTTGTGAAGCTGTGACAAATTCTGACGCTATAGCCCAGAGACTTCAAGTTTCTAAACCCCACAGAAATCCATGGTGCTGTACCGAAACTTTTTTAGAACAGAAGTATATGCTAAAACTTTACTGCAGTGATGGAACTGAAGTAACTAACGAGTATACCAAATATAGTGACCACTCACCTTGCCTCGACGAACCTTGGCGTCATACAATGACAATGCCAAACATTTATACAGTAGAGTTTAGTATAATGTATGAGTGCGTTTAAATCAAGCCTCCCTCTCTCTTTTTGTATACTTCTGTAAGTGCACTGACTAGGTATTTCAACAAACTGTATTAGTGTCATGGAAAATTATGTCGTAGTGTTCAGTGTTCTTGTCCTGAACGCAAGGTAAATTAGGTGCCACACATCTATAGAACATAGTGTTAACTAATGCGTGTTCTCAAAGCAAGTGTTTCTCCCACAATAATTTTTCCTCATCCTTAGCTGATCGCCTAGTCTGGCATGGCTGACGCTTTACCTTCTATTATTAGGGGAGTGGGTCTGGGGACATGGCCAAACTAAAATTGTTCTAGAGGAATGTGGAAGTGGTCAATGCCCCACCTCCCCTTATACCTGAATTTCTACTGCAATAGATGCAGATTGATTCTTCGACAATCTTTTTTTTTTTAATAAGTTTCTGTAGCTTATGCTGACAGACTACTGGGCTATGAAAGAGTTGCTGGTGGAGGTGATCAGGCCTTTAGTGGCACGTAGAGACGTATTTGGAAATATTCCAACAGAATACGGTCCGTTTTGCGTGTCTCTCTTTCCTTAGCCATGCTTGCTTGCTTGCTAAATCTAGCTGTGAAAGAGTGGCTGACCCAACCAGAAATTTAGACAGATACTCAAAAGAGCCATACTTGCTAAACCTACATAGCTTTGAAAGGGTGGCTGACAGATAGGAATACCTATATGCAGTTGAGGAGGGCATTTCCCAGTAATTTGCTAACAATAATTGGCTGCCGCAATATATGTGCGGCATAACAAACTTGGTATGGCCATGTCCCCAGACCCTTTTCTTCCCAACTCCCCGAATAATAGAAGGTAAAGGGTTAACTACACCAGACTACTGAACACCAAAGTTCACCCAGGGATGAGCAGTCACAATATCTCAAATTAGTTTCATCACTGTTGTGCAGCTTTAGCATATCCTTCAATATCGTGCAGTACCATGGAAATCTGCAGGACTTAGAAATCCTCAGGCTCCTAGCAGTATCCTTGCTACACTCTGGCATATAACCCAGATTTCCCACACATAGGTAGCACTATAACCAATACGGTGTACAGAAAATAAAATTAGCATAATATTGGCCGTTAGAACAAGAAAATATGCTATTATTGTAACTATTTCAGCCGAGAAAGACTGAATAATATACGTACCAGATGAATGAATCAATATGATTATCTATGTAATATTGTATATTACAGAAAGTTCAAGCTTTACCAATTGAACTGAAAAGACAATCTCATATTCAATGCCTGCAATGCATATCAAAATATAACTATGCTAAAACAGCTGACCAGTACCTATGGTGTTACATAATCAAAATGTGGTATTCTGTTCTGAATTACAGTGGTGTTACAAAACAACTTTTATATGATAATTTTTATACGTAAAAAATCCAATAGCACAACTAGGCATCTACAAGCAATGACTATATCTCTTCCCATATAAATCCTTATGGGTTTTAGCACAGAGGAACCTTAGCTGCAAGCATATGGATTATATCTATTAAAATCTTAAATAAAAAATAACAGTAATTGTTTTTACTTACCATTATCTTTCTCAATCAATGCACATTCAATTGCTTGAAAAGGCAGCTATAACAATATCAAAATAATCATCAAGTTCTGACCCTTCATAAAAACTAGATTGAAACGTTCTCACATAAAAGGGTCTAGGTGAAAAAGTTTCAATCTAATATCAAAATAGTAATTATCCAGAAGAAAAGGACCATAATTGCTGTGGGTGCAGTTTTGATGTGTTAACACTTGTTATTCTTTATGTCTAAATCTTGCAAGTTTGATAGGCGCTAATTACAATTTTTTTTTTAACAACTAACGTTGCCAAAGCGAGTTCTGAACTAGATTATTCAGGAACAGCTCTGAACTGTAGAACCAAACACAAAACCCCTATAGTGCTCTGTTACTATAAGGCAGGATTGGGTTTCCTGAATCTCACAATCAAGTTAATATTACAATTGTTTTATGAGACTTTACAGATTTTTAAATACTGAAAAGACTGAGAAATAAGAGAATGTGATAGTTATATAGGAAAGAGAGGAGGTAGGGTGACTAAACATAAAGGTGATAAGTGTTAGTTGTATGAGGGTGAGAGGAGATGAGAAAGGGTGTCAGTTAATTGAAACGTTCAGTTTTCAAATCTATGGACCTATTTTAAGTTGGTAACCAGAGCACAGCCCACAGACAGAACAGAATTTGGCATAACTGATGAGTAGCCATGTAACTCCCATAATCTATCAGTGAGATGAAAGCAATCAAAACCAGTATCTGAAGTCAACTAGCACACTGCAACTTGAACAATTTAATGGAAAAAAAAAATGCAGCAGAAAGACCATCACTAAAGAATGTTTGCTTTAAAAAAAATACTGGACATTTTTTTACACATGCCTTTTTTACACATGCCTTTTTAATACATGCCTATTTTTTTTTTTGCAATAATTTCAATCAAAATATTATGTGATCCCCTAATTTATCTATGATAAGTAGTTAATTGCAAGAAATAATCATTGCATTACAAACAGTGATGTGCAAGTGTACTTTAATAATATCTTTTTTGTAGCAAAATTTATAAGGCTAACCTTTTTAATTATGAAATTAGATATTACAATGCTACCATTACATTAAAATATGCTTCCAGTCTTATAGCTACAAGCTGAGCAAATAATTAATCATCAAAATATAACTTTAGAAAAGAGTATAAAAAAAAAAACAGCAGAGGGCTCTCTTGTGTCTATAGGTGATAAACCAGATATACTACAATTAGGCTGTAATTGCATGAATGATTAATTCTTAACTAAATTTATAGTTCACTTATAGCTAGCTGGTTAATTCATGGAAAACAATGGACTACTGTATCTTTTCCTCAAGTCATGAATAATATAATATACTATCAACAATAGTCAGAATAGCTCAGTAACTTTCATGGCACAAACAATACGGTGTGCCTCGCTTAGAATAAGTCGTTTGATCTTAACATTGAGGACTTAATGTTACATAATGCTTTCAACTCTAGTTGGTACAGAGGGCAGAAAAGAATCCAAAACAGTCAGACAGAACAGAATTCGACATAACTGATGAGTAGCCATGTAACTCCCATAATCTATCAGTGAGATGAAAGTAATCAAAACCAGTATCTGAAGTCAACTAGCACACTGCAACTTGAACAATTAAATGGGAAAAAAATGCAGCAGAAAGACCATCACTAAAGAATGTTTGCTTTAAAAAAATACTGGACTTTTTTTTTTAATAGACACATTGGATTTTAAAGATAAAAATCTCACTTAAACATTCTTCCTAGCTAGAAATGCTACAGAATTTGGAACACCTGTAAGTTTGAAAGAGAGTATAATTATACTTAAGATAGAGGAAGATGAATAGGTGAAAATACAAAATAAATTCAGCTAGGGGGACTATAAAATTTAATTTTGAAGGCATATATTTAGTTCTCTAAGCAGATGACATTTGGTCTAAATAATGTAACATATGTGCTCTACCACACAAAAGATGGCTCAATATGTAATAGCTAAAAATAGCCACAAGACATATCAATTTTTTACATTAGAGGCACTTCGTGCTGAAATATCAAACTGCAAGCATCCATTTCTACTTTGAAAAAGCTCACCTTTGCAAAAAAAGGATGAATGGTGGCAAGACTGCTGTAAGTGCACCACTTAAAATCACCATAATCAACAAAATATATTTGAAATAAATGGTCATATAAATCTGTGATAAGCCCTCTGTACCATCTGCAAACACAAATAATGTCAACTGAATCTTGCACATTGACAAGCTAAATTGATTCATTTTCTTAATTCACATCCAGTACGCTTAAATCCTATTATTTAATTATGGCTAAAAAAGTAATAACAAAACAACAATAAATCTACATCAGGGTATTTTAACACTAACATGACGATGACTGTATCATATCCATTGAGTGAGTGCACTTATAAAATAACTTGCAGCATAAAACAACACTTTTAGATTGACAGTAAATAACTAAAATAATACACAAACCTACTACAAGTTGAATAAATTCTGAACAAACAAAATTTTAAAATTATTAACCTGAAATCAGAATAATCATAAATTAAAAATCAGTATCATTCATGAAACAAATATTAACGACACTGACTGTTTGCAGTAACACAATGTTTCCTAACTTTTTATCAAGATCTTTTATATAAAACTGGCTTGAAACTGGCCTACCTGCCATCAAAATTGGCACTACAAATGTCTCCAACTTCCCACTCTGAAAAAATGTCAAGCTTTTTGTTGGCATTTAGAACTTCTTCTACTTTTACTACACTAAAAATATAATAATAATAATAATAATAGCAATAACAACTATAAGAAAAAGAAAGAAAGACAGAATTGCACATTCCAAAACAGTAGTGTAACTTTTCACCTACTATTGTTCATTTCTGACTGGTTGAACATGAAATAGAGACAAGGAATCAACTGAAGTTACAAAAACTTCAATCTCTGTTGATATTGATAAATTGTCCAATCTGAATAGGTGAGAAAAAAAACAACAAATAAAATAATAATAATAATTTGTAAACCAAATTTTTTTAAATGATCAAAAATTATTTAAACATTGGTACAAATGTTTAGTAAGCCAGTTTACACAGAAAATATACAGAATAGAGAAATCAAATACAAAATAAGAAGAAAAAGAAATAGGGGGAAATATAATAATCTAGGATTTAGACACAAGCGTGAAATATTAATTCTTGTACTGCAACTTCACTTCCAAATGGTAGAGATTATTGCACTGCACACAAAGCATGACAACAAATAACACTAATTTACTATCAGGAATAATATTTATGACCCTTATAAAACAAGTCAATAGGGTGAACTCCCGTATTAATTCTCACAAAAAAACTTCTGAATTGTTTAAATACAACTGTACCAAATATTAAACTAGAAACACTCACAGTGACAGTTTAGTAAAACTAGTACAAGGAAAAAGTACTGTGATATGTTGAAGATGATCAGGATTTCTTTCTGCCAGTCCATGCTGCAAAAAAAATTATAATTTTATTAAATATGTAGCATTAAGAAGGAAAATTAAACACCATTTACTTGCTGTACTAATTTTTACTAATACATACAATTAATGTGATCACTGCTGATATGTATATTTTACCTTCAATAATTCTTGTGATACATTATACAAAGTTGTAGAAAGATTTATTCCTACAAAAAAAAAAATATATATATATATATCTTATTTCAATAACTAAGATCATCATAGCAGTAATAATTGTAAGATCCATTATTTTTCATGAACTGGCACTGGACTTCAATACCCACACTACTACAATTCACTGGTCAACCTCTATAATAACCTACATTTATCATGCCAATATTGTTAGTTTCCTATGCACTACGTATGTCATATCCCCCCTAGTGGCCACCTGGATTCCTGACAGAAACATCCTAATACTTATCTTTCTTCCTTCCCTCACTAGCTCCCTTCTTTCAAAACTGAAGGGAAAGGGATGGAGATTGCAGCATTAAGCTAGGTTACTACAACTTAATTTATTCCACACTAGATATCTTCACAATGTTATTTTCAGGTATGTGACCCATGAGATAACTCAAGTTATCACATAGTGTTATCTCATGGCTGTATTGCTCAAGCTCATTATCCTAGTAGTTATAGCAATATGCCTGGCTTACAAGTTTTCTGGGTTTTTACAGCAAACTTTTTCTAGTGGAAGCTTTGTGAAATTAAGCTAGAAAACATTCAAGCACACCAAATAGTTCCTCAGTGTATAAAATATACCTGATAAAACTTTTTTGAACACAACTTGATTTAGCCATAGCACGCCATTAAATAAATGAACGACTTGGCCTTCCAATATCATTCCATTCATCAAAGTGGTGGCATATTTAACAGCCTACAGATAAAAAAGTATGATTTCAGTGTCAAGTAATGAAAATACAAATAACCTCTACTGGCCAGTCTAGGTCCTCATCTTTAGGCTTCACTTCACAGATAAAAGCTTCAACAACTTGAGGAGGCAACTCTAAAAATTGCTTTGGTAAGATTAACAACTGACTGACTTCAACTGTTTCCATGTTTCCAAGGTCTATCAAACGAACCTGAACAAATAAAATATGTAATTAACAACTAATAACAACGACTAATTATGCGTTGATAAATACATCTTTCTGCAACCTAAAAATTTTCCCTTTAAAGAGAAATATTGATTTAACTTAGACTCTCCTGATTGAAAGAAGTTCATCCAGTAATTTATATACAGTCAAAAATTTCAAAAAAAAAAGAAAAAAAAGGTACTAATCACACATTCAATGCATAAGAAATTTAACCTGGCTTGATTATAAGTTCTAATACCAAAAATTATTTCGTAAAGACCTTTTCTTCACAAAATGGTAAAATCCCTAATCCCTAAGCATGCTTAAACATTTAACACATGGAAATAATACAAAGCACTTACATTTGCATGTTCTTTATGAGGAAAATAAAATCCAAGAGGACGCGAAAATTTTAACACTTGCACTCTAAAGTATAGACCATCTTCCGGTTGATAGGCACAGTAACTACCTTCATGAGGATTGGCTATATAAAATAATCAAGGAGATGAATTCAGCTTTTGCAAGCTAATTTTTCAAATTACATATTTGAAAATTTGGCTAGCACAGGAAAGCAATCTAATATTCATAAATCATTGCATAATTTCTCTAGAAATAGTTACGACAATGCGTAATAATACACTTTGTCTCTACAATGTTAAGAAGTACTCTCAAATTATTGTCTCAATCTGACAAAACCATAAGAAATTTCTTTTTAATAATGCTTACAATATTAAAAAACAACAACATTTCTTCAAATTATTTTAACAGTATAAATATTGTGTGTGGTTGCTGTCATAGTTCAATATTTAACAATAGTACAATGTAAGTGGTTAAAATTAGACTCAAAATCCCAGACAATTAAAATAAAAAGATTAGAAAATGACTATAAAAGGATGAGCAATCTAATAATTTTGTATTAATTACAGATAAAGATTTACCTATAAATTCTCGATTTTCTGGAATGGAATAGTATTGAGTGAGGTCCAGAGAAAGCTTCTTAAATTTAATATCACTGTGAAGACCAATTGATGTTTTATTGCCAGTATAAGAAACATGTTCCAACAAAGACACCCACACACGTGTGGCATTAGAAACATAACAGACCTTCATCTAACCATAAATACAACAACAAAAAAAGGATAAAGGTCAGCTCCAATTGCACAACAAAGTTTATTTTTATACATTTGTTATACATACTTTATATAGGACAAACCTTTTCAGTTAGTATGAGTAATAGCATGAGTACCTTGTTACTAATAGCATGAGTAACACAATAAAAATACCTGTAGCTATACTGTATCGTTTACTCACTATCTCTGGATTTCAGGATTAGCTTTTTCCGGAACTTAGTTCTCAACCTGGCTCCTCTAAATTTATTGAACTAATTTCATGTTATATGAAGAGTATTTCTGCGTTAAAGAATGACATGGTCTCCAACAAAACAATTTTTGAGCTGTAGGTATCCAAACTAGCATAGCATGCATGCGCATTTATCCGTAGTATTTCACTGACTTAGCTACCTTGGTATTTCACTTAGTTTCCATGCTATCATTTCACTTACGTACCATGCTAATTTACTTTCCCCAGGTGATTTCAATTGAACAGTAATAACAAATATTTTTAAAGGGTGGGAGGGGGTGGGGGAATTTCAAGTGTAAAAATTATGACTATATTACTTTTCTGTCAAAAAACAAAACAAAACAAAACATAAAAAACTAAGCACAAGAGAAGAGCTATTGTCAAAGTGGGCTTTCTTTTCAAATAAGATTTTTTCAAGAAAAGGAAAAGGTTATGGAGTCAGAGGTTATGGAGTCCAATTCATTGGAGAAAGTACCCTAGAGATCCTAGAAGAACTGAAAAGTTCCGCCATCTTCAGAGGAATTTTTATTCTAAGTGATATTATGCTTTCAATTTGGTATAGCTACAGCTTACAGGTTTTTTTTTTTTTAGATTATGAAATTAACAGAACAGAATTTGGCAAGACTAAAGAATTGCCATTGAAGGTTTTTAAAAATATAAGAAAGAAATACACTGAATTTGTAAGACAAATAAAAGTAGAATTATCACTGGATCATGTCTTAATGTTACTGCAATGCTTTCTGTTATTATAATATTATAAACATCCTCCAGATAATAAGAGGGAAAAAAACAATAGCAAGCTAGTCATAATTGAGGTTTTAATGACTTGAATTTCCAATTATATTTGTTAAATCCAATTTGACATATATGTGATGCTAAAATCTCTGCATCAGTTATCCCTTCTCACAAAAAACTTTCCTGCATTTAACTTCTTTATTTTCTTTCTTTTCTTATCTACTTCAGATGTTTATAGCTGATTAACTACGTTTGCAATTCTTTGGGGAGGGGGGCGGACACTTGGGGTAAGAAATTCCAGGTTTCCACCCTCCCCTTCTCTATGAAACATTGCTCAGACTCAACAAAATTGATTAATTTTAATAAAAACTAACACCTTTGAGTATACTCTATTGATTATAAGAGTATAGAGATAAAGGGGAGAAAAGATAAGGTTAAAAAAATGCATAAAGCCAAAGTATACAAATAATCATTGTAAAGTGAGCGAAACACTATCAGGGTTACAAAACCAAGAATCTGTGATGTTTGTTATTTTTTTGCTTTTTGGCACTGTGATCCTTCCTTTCACTCTCGTCTACTTTTGTAAGTTGGCAAAGCATCATCGTTTTCAGTAGAATGTGATAGAGAAACGAAGACGATTAAGAGAACAAAAATACTGAGGACAAGGGGAGATAGACAAAGGAGGAGAAGAGAATCCATGAGCTGAAAAGAGGAATAAAAAAAACTGAGATGACTCAGGTAGAGAGATGGAGAGGGACCATGAATAAAACTATCTTATCCTTCTGCATTCTTAATTTGCTAAACTTAACACATCAAGCGAACGACAACAACAACAACGACTATAATAATAATGAAAGCAGGTTATAATGGCACATTTTTAATAACTAATTATTATTAACAATGTTAAATATTATTATTGTAAATATATACATGTGACGATACCTTTACATAGCCCTCAGTTAAAGCTTGAAGAAAATACTGCTGTGAATCAAATATGATTTTATCACCTCCAGGTAAGTGCAAGCTAGAACACTCTTTAATTCTACAAGTAAAACACATATTTAAGAATTAAAATACTTAATTACAAGAAGACAACAAGTTATACCAATAAACTAAATCACGATATTCAATATTGGACTCAATTGCTCTGTTTTTGTTTTTGTTTTTTTTCTATCAAGTTCTTTATTTTTGTGTAAATATTAGTCCAACAAAACAGATTTTATCATGACAGTCAACAAATACATTTGAATGTTACTTATTTTAAAATTAAGTCCTTTACTAAGAGATTCAAGTGATGTTAACTAACATTAGTAAAAGTTACAGATAGTTGAGAAGAATATGTAAAATACTGAGACATTAGACAGCCACAGTTTCAGGAGTATTTCTGACCATAAACCCAATATGTAAAACACAGAGACATTAGACAGCCACAGTTTCAGGAGTATTTCTGACCATAAACCCAATATGTAAAACACAGAGACATTAGACAGCCACAGTTTCAGGAGTATTTCTGACCATAAACCCAATATGTAAAACACAGAGACATTAGACAGCCACAGTTTCAGGAGTATTTCTGACCATAAACCCAATATGTAAAATACAGAGACATTAGACAGCCACAGTTTCAGGAGTATTTCTGACCATAAACCCAATATGTAAAACACAGAGACATTAGACAGCCACAGTTTCAGGAGTATTTCTGACCATAAACCACATAAAACTATTAGCTAAGAGAAAAGGTCAGTCTTAGCCCAGTTGCTATATACTGGAACAATTAATCTTCTTAAGAACCTTTATAATGATACCATTGTCAACTTCGTACTTAAGTGAGTTTTACTAAGTTTCAAGAAGAATGCCACAGTAATCTGGACTTTCAGTCAGAAAAGTGAAGCTAGTGTTACTTTAGTATAAGAGATACATAAGCATAAAAATTCAGCATTTCTTAATAATAGCTATAGTAGACTTAAGAGCAAATGAAACCAGCCTGCATACGGGAAGTAATACAGGTGTTTTTGTTTTTTAAAAATGTAAATTTTGCATGTAGAGGCCCATGTGTGCATGAGCCATGTACTTGAATTTTATGCAATCTGTGTTGTCAGACGGACAAAAAAGAAAGTGCAAGTTGATTTTTCCTCCACTTAACGCATGTGAAAATTTTATTGTAAGCTAAGATCAATGCTAAGTTTCTAAAAGAGAACAAATCAATTGGATGCTGATGAAATCAGCTTACAAGAGAACTTCAATAAATTTAAAGACACTGGCTTAGTTCTAAAAGCTGGCTATGTTGTCCAGTGCAGTTAAGACATAAAGTATGAAAGCTGCAAACAAAATATATTCTTTAAGGCAAATTCTCCTATGAAACACGTGTACCACCTGATGTGAAGAGAGAGATAGGGGGAATGATGACTCAAGGGGGGATGATGACTCAAGGGGGAATGATGAATCAATTGTTGCAGCTATTGAAACAAAGGAAGAACAAGAAAGGCATGCATGATTGAATTACTCTCTAACTCCTCCATTTTATATATATAAACTCCGTTTTCCTATCACACAACAACAATGAAAGATTAAAAAATTATACTATAATTATACATTAGCATTAAAGAAAACTGGATCCAGCAGAGGAAAAACTTCAAGAAAACATGGAATCAGAAAGTTACCTAAAGTGGCAAAATGAGGATCTGGAGAAAGGCTATACGGCAGCAACAGAGAACAATTCCCAGTACTCAGATGAGAGTGGTGGGTGCTACTTAGAGTTTGCAACCCTTAATAGTGCCTCTTAGTAAGCTGTCAGCATGCCCTATTCCAACAGTGTGCGACTCATCCACGGAGATTACTTGCTCTGTTAACTTTATCATTTAATGCAGCATACTAATTATATGACCGTTCGTTCATGCTTCAAACCCAAATAGTTATTGTAGTGAAAGTGAATTTTAATGATGGACTGCTTTTAGCTATTCCGTGTTTACTTTATGTTTCCATTTACATTTCCATTCACACATTCCAACACAATCATCTCACTCAGATATATAACCACGGCAATGAGTTGTTTTGATTCAGTCAATCAGTATTATTTTTTATCTACAAGAAACTACAACTTTTGTTGTTGAGAAAGTTTTCATAGTGGATTTAATTCACATTACTGTGTCCATAATGAGCCCCAGAGTCTAGCATAGTGAGTGAATTGAAAACATTTAGAGTACAACTATTACTTCCACGTAGTTCAGGTAACATGATAAAAGAAATTTATTACAAATAATTCAGTTCCTTGTATTATCTGTCTTAGCACTATTCAAAGAAGGATGACAATTACACACAATTTTTTTTGTTGTTGTTGCAAATTTTAATATTAAGTAATAAGAGTGAGAAACAAGAAGCCAGTTTCTTAATTCAATCGTTTTCCAGTGTTTCTTGAGGCTGGTATTCTAGATGTCTTTGAAGCAATAAATTATTGTCAGTCTGCTTTACTACATCCTCTAAAACGCAGTGCATAATCGATAGGGATGTAATTGACTAAATTTATATGTCCAGTCGATGAAACGTTCTCCTTAGAAGATTTAGGGATTGAAAATCAAGCCCCATAATACACATGTAGTTCTTAAAAAGCACTTGTAAATACTGCAGATTCTCACTAAACAATAAAAAAAATGTTGAAGTGCTACACCCATGACTGAAGAAATACAAGAAATAATCTGACAAGGACATTGAGAGGGAAGCTTTAGCACTAAGTGGTGGCAAGAGAGCCAGTTGAGTCATATGGGAGAGTGCTGGAGAGTGTCGGTGGGAGTTGTATGTGTGAGTAATCATGCAACACACTGCATAGGGTGCAGACAGAGAGTTTGGTTAGAGTAATTGGGATGGGAAGGAAGGGGATAGCTAGGTTGGAAAAGAGTTCTAAAGCAGGGTGTCCTTAACGGACCTTGAGTTGAGAAAGTCCAGAGTCCCACCAGTGGAGGGGTGATATGAGTATAAGATTCTCATGATGGAGGGAGGCCACAGTATTAGAGTCCACTATTAGTGGGTGGTATAAGCATTGAGTCCTGCAGGGTGAGGGGGAAGAATAGAGTCGCACAGAAAGGGGGAGAGACCAGACTAGTCAGCCAGGACAAGTGACAGAAAATGTAGACAAGCAAGGGACCAATAACTAGCGTACACGTAACATGTTCAATACTCAGCAAGTAATGCCTTAAGCACATTAGGAACAGAAGTGTGGCTCAAAAAGCTCTTGGGAAGTCCAAGTGAACAGAAGAATCACTTGTAAAATGAGTTTAATATTAATTACTGTTAATAACTGTTGTGGTGTTACATGCTACATTGTTACACCATACATTGATTAGGAGCACAACCACAATTTACTTTAATTATTGTTTAGCATAAGCAAATCTATAGCAGGAATTGACCAACCACACTAACTTTTTATGCCAATTTAAAAAAATCTGCATGCTACATACTTCAGTAGTGCTGACAATCAGTCTAGTCAACTCGGCTTTGCTGCACAACAGGTAAACAGTGACAACCTGGCTGACTTTCTACTGCCTTGTAATGGTGACAACCCGCTGACTTTCTTGCCATTTTCACCTGAAGTACTTACTCAGCTGCATTCTACCTTAGTGGTGACAATCAGTCTAGCTTATGTGGCTTGCTTAATGTCATGCATGCTACATGTATACAAACTTTCGAAGCAGGTAATATTAGACTGCATAGCTAGAATAGACCTCAACTGCTAAAGAAAGACAAGTGAAATGAAGGGCAAAGATCTAGGCTGATTCTGAACTTCATCAAGCTCAACTCTTGAGAGACCAGGAACGAAAGAAATGCCAACGCAAAGCTCAAAGAGAAAGTATGTCAGAACAGCAACTAGATGAAAATCGGCTCAAAGAACAACTGTGAATCAAAGCTTATCCAGCAAAGAAGTCTATGAAATCAGTGAGCACCACAGCAAGTACCACAAGCCAGGAAACACCATATCTCTCACGGCAAGCCTTGGGAAAAGCCATGAAATGACTCCAGCAGAGTCTTCCACCATCTCCTCGTAAGCAACATTTGGTTGTTGAAAGACTTGCTGTCATGCATAGAGTGCCAATGCCTGGAAGTGGCCAAGACCTGAAGACAAGATCTTCTATCCAGCAACACAAATTGTGCAAATTAATAACCCAACTACTGTTGCTGGAAGTCGAGACAGTTGGTATTTGAAAACATTCGATCTTTTCATGTAGTCTGTCAGTATATTTTTTTGTGCTCACAGTGTTTTCTTTTCTGGAGTCACACATGTACGTCCGTCACGATATTGTGTACATTCATCACACAATTTAATAACATTTTTTAAATTACTAAATAAAAAAAATTAAAAAAATTCTATATCAAACATTACTTCTGTATACATAAGTTAGAGGAGTAATAAAAAATTAGAAAAATACTCCCAGTAACTTCACAGAGTTTTAGCTGTGAATGATTTAGGTCAAACCTTAAAAGTATATACTTAGAATTTATCTTCTAGTATATAATAACAACCCAAAAAAGTGTCGGAATTGTACGTCTGTCATGCCGGAATTGCCCACATATTTCAGTTTGTACTTTACCAAAGTCAGTGTACTACTGGTATGTACATGTACTAATAGTCTAATTCGGGTATTTGCACTCGTGCATTATAAATTTATTGGGTGAGCGAAGTGAGACTAACGAGTCTCAATTGAGATTTTGTTTATATATATATATATGGCCAAATTCAAAGAGGTCAATGCGTGTCCACCCCAGGAGGCTACTTAAAAATGTAAACATTAGCACGGGCGCAAGAAATTTAGTAGAAAAGACATTAAAATAATGCCAGGAAAAATAAAGACGAAGAGCTACGGAGACAGAAGAGGACAGATGTTCGCAGTTAGGTCTTACAGACTAGCAGAAATTCATTTTCTATTCTAATAATGGCGGTGGCGAGTAACATTGGTTAATGTGCTGTTTGTCGTTTGTTCTTACTTGAAAATCCAATTTCCAATAGTCAAGTCATTAAGAGAATACAATACGATGCTTTATCTACTAGAACTCTGGTATGTTCAATAGAGCATTTTCAACAGAGTGTACTTTGGAAAGGTGGCTTGATAAGCAGAATCCTTCAGTTTAGCGATCCTTACCCGTCTCAGAAATTTGATTGCATACCCATAGAAAATCTATTGCCATTGCAAAGAGAATACGATATAAGTTTTGTGCTAGTATATTCAGTGATCAAGTGCATAGTGTGTGTGTGTGTACAAGTGTTGTGTGTTGCTAAAGTATAACACAATACAGTTAAACAAAAACATTCAACTAACAAAGAAATATAACTGCTAGCATTCAAATTTGAATTTCAGTCAGACCAGCTCGCTCGCCATTTGTGCTGTAGCACATCACTAGTAATTACTCTTACTTCAAATAAAAAGTGCTACACAGCCATATTTAACTTTACTGTGCCAAAATTTTGCTGTTTTTTTTTTCAACATTAATTTCAAATACTCGGCACTACATTAAAATTGTCAGGTGATACGTTTTTTTATTACCCTGAAAATTTCAGCATAAAGCTCAATTTCCACTTGTTTAATGTAGGAGCCAGGAGGGCTAGGCAATAAATCAAGTACAAAAATGCAACAATATTGAAATTTTACTCATAATTTTATTACTCACGCTACATCACTATCAGAATAAAAAAATAATAACTTTGTTACCTGCATTTACTCCAAGCTTTCAAGCCATAGCAATAGTCATAATTTCTTTTGAAATTAGTGGCTTCTTTGTCCTATATGAATAATGTACATTGAAATCAAATTATAAGTAAGTTTAATGCGCATACCTCATATTCTATGCTTGCCATTTCTGTAATACACGAAACCGAGGATTGCCCAAGACGTACTATAATTTCTTTTAACAAAATTGATTGTTTCTTCCAGTTTGATGGACCAAGAAAAGTACAGGTACACTGTAAACCGCTATATAAATCACATCATAACATTCCACCACTAGATTTTTGTAGAGATGGGGGACAGGTATTTACATAAAGAAACAATAGAATTGGCTTTCTGCAAGACTAAAACCATGACTGCATGCTTAACACACAATCTTACTATTTCTGTATCATGTACTACTATGTTTGGAAAAATACATGTATTAGAAGCAAATTTTAGTGGATAAAATATTCTGAAGTAATTTTTGCTGCATTTATCACCTATTCCCCACTTGTTCTATTTATGTAAATTATCTCATCTTCTGTGCTAAAATAGTCATTTTTTTCTCAGCCAATTTATTACATGAACTTTATTTTTAAACTCATTATCAATATCATAGGCTACTGTGAACAATACAAATTAAATATAATAGCAAATAACCCGCCACATAGTGGCGTTTGACGAATTGCAAAATAAGAATACAGTAGCACAAGTTATCTTGCTCAGTTATCATTCTCTATCATTAGTTAAGGTTACATAAGTTTCTCTCTCCTGCTCTTTTTTTTCTGAACTATCTGAGCTTTTCTTATACCCCACCTCTCCTTTCTTCAGCTCTTTTTTGTGGAGTACCCTTTTCCTTTGTCTATCTCTCCTGCTTCTGAAGGAAACTAACACTCGCCTTTACTAGTCATCGATTCCACCCGTTTTTTAGTTATAATTAATAACTCGCCTTTTTGCCTTCTCTTCCCTTCCATTTTAAACCTACGTCACCTTACCTTGCAGATTCCATGCACTTTTAGTTATCTTTTACCCTCTCTTTCGTACTTTCGCCTTCCTCTTAGAACCTACGCTGCCTTCTATTGTCTATTGCACCCGCTTTTTTAGAATAAACCAGCACTTTCTACTGAATGTGACGACACTTTACCTACCATGCCGTTGCTTTACCATACCGTACAAAGCTCATGAATTATTCATGAATACACACACCGTTGTCGTCATCGTTACTACACAAGTATATTATTATATAGATGGGAAGTGTATTCTTCTGCTAATAATAACTTAAATATACTCAGTAGTTCAGAATATTTGATGGAAATTTACATAGTATATATCTATTTTTTTTAAACCCAAGATGTTATGATCCTGTAGGACCTTCATCAGTTGGACAATGAAAAAACTGAAGAACTAAAAAACAAAACAAATGATGCACTTTGCAGGATATAAAGGACACAGTGAAAAAAATAAGTCAACTTTTTATGATATACTCAATAGTTGTAAAAATGTTTAATAGAAAGTTTGGATGTCAATAAGGACTGAACTAATCACCTACCCCAACTACCAACTAAAAATTGGTTAGATAATGAGGGATAGTAAATGCTTACAAAATTTTTTTTTACAAGTACCAAAAAAATTTCTTCTGTCAATTAAAACTCACCGATAGAAGGAGGAATAGAAACATGATAAACGAAGTTTAAACATAGTTTTATTATATGGTGGGAAATAATGTATCAAGTGGCGACATTGTAATTGGATAGTGGTAGTAGCTGCCAAAAACTCATCGGATAACACTAAAACAAAAACAAAACAAAAGAATAGCATTATATCCTATACAATATCTAAGTAAATAAAAATTTTAAAATTACAACTTAGAGTTATGAAAGTCAATCGTTTATGTATAGTGCACAGTCCTAAACGTAAAAAAAAACTACAAAATATTTGACAAAGAAAACCCAATTGCAAATGATATTTACCCATAGAATATATCAAAAAATGCACAAAGAGGAGTGAAATTATCAGAGTGACAAAAAATGAGAGTGGACGCATAATGAATGCTCTGGAATCATGTTATTAAAAAAAAAAGGTATTAATTCCTGTTCATATAATAAGTAGCTTCAAGCGTATCTAATCTTAAAATTTTAATTGTGTATTACAGAAAAATAGAAATGCACATATTATGTGGTATGTATATTATTATATACATATTATAAACCACACAAGATATCTTCAGTGTTATTCTCTTAGGTAGGTGACTTGTGAGAAAAACTCACTGACTCATGTAAAAAGTACTATAATATATATATAAGCAACAGTATTCCAAGTTGTGAACAGGTGAGTATGGCACATTCCAAATGCATGTATCATGTACAGTATTCCAGATGAATGCATCATATTGAGTTCTTCGAACTTCACCAAATGCAAAGACAAGCAAAGACATGGGTTTACAATATCAAGTTCTTCGCATTTCTATAGAAAAATTAACAATAAATATTAAAACAATAATTTATTTATTTTAATCAAGCTCCATAGCATGTGTTATTATACCGCAACAAGCGTAGACTCGGGTTGTTATAACTTATAATTCCAAACTGTCAGGAAATGAGCACTTAACAGCGAGTGGTATCCCAAAACTTGAGGAGACCGCCAAAATAGAAATGCACATATTATGTGGTATGTATATTATTATATACATATTATAAACCACACAAGATATCTTCAGTGTTATTCTCTTAGGTAGGTGACTCGTGAGATAACTCACTGACTCATGTAATAAGTACTATAATATATATATGATATATGTATATTTATTGCAGCTTTGATATTTTTACTTGAATATTTCCGCATCACGCGAGCGTTCTGTATTCTCCCATATTGTACGGTTTATATTGTACGCTACTTGTAGCGTGCGTAGCGAGTAAAATCAATGAAAATTGTATTGTAACCGGTTGAGAAAAATTTCAAAGAAGCAATAAATCACTTATCACACGCGTCGTACAATATGGGAATGATATTTTACTCTCACGCCACATTTTCACTCGCCTTTGGCTCGTGAAAATATTTTGCGTGCTCGTAAAATATTTTCCCATATTGTACTCTGACTCGTGCTATAAGTATTATTTATTGCAGCTTTGATATTTTTACTTGAATATTTCCGCATCACGCGAGCGTTCTGTATTCTCCCATATTGTACGGTTTATATTGTACGCTCCTTGTAGCGCGCGTAGCGAGTAAAATCAATGAAAATTGTATTGTAACCGGTTGAGAAAAATTTCAAAGAAGCAATAAATCACTTATCACACTCGTCGTACAATATGGGAATGATATTTTACTCTCACGCCACATTTTCACTCGCCTTTGGCTCGTGAAAATATTTTGCGTGCTCGTAAAATCTTTTCCCATATTGTACTCTGACTCGTGCTATAAGTATTATATATATATATATATATATATATACATATATATATTACAGTACTTATTAGTAGTAGATGGAAAATATGGAGTTTAATAAAAAGTGCTAAAAACTGGGAAGAAAACAGAGCTGAAGCTACGGTATTCTATAAAAGGACGCAAACTAAAATTGATAAAAAATTTAATACATTTCATAAAAAACAACAACATAATCACAATTCATGAATCAGTCCCTTTCTAAAATGTCTACAAGAGGGCTTAGGTAGTTAAGCCCACCAATTTTCACATACATACAGGCATTTCCTAGAAGTCATGATATATTTAAGATAACTAGAGCTTCTGTTTCTTTTGCTTCATATAGTCTGTCAGTAGGTACATCTGTTTTTAAAAAGTAGAACAATTAAATACTCTCACAAGAGCTGCACGATGAATTATAGTGCTAATGAGTCCCATCATTTGTAATGTGGAAGCATTATCCTCTACATATTTGCAGCTGACTTTACGAAACAGTAAATCCAAGTCATAGCTTGCAAAAATTCAATGACATTTCTGTTTTAAAGTGGCTCCTTCAACAAAAGAGAATGGTAAGTAACTCTATTGGTCCTTTAAAATGGCAATGATACTCCTGCCCAGATTTTTCAACACCTTCAGAAATGTTGGACTTTAATCTACCTAAAGGTTTGGGCTCTAATTATTTGTTAACGAAAGAACAAGTTAGTTTTTTATGAAACATTACGATAGGGGATATCAAGCATTTCTTCCAGTGCCGGAAATCTTTGTAACATTGAAAATGTTCACACATTTCTAAGTAAACCTACATACTGTGTACCATGCATGAATACCTTTTAGCTCTTCAAAAACAAAAACAAAAACAAAAAAAAAAAAGGCACAAGTAGATCATAATGGTCCAAATCTGTACAACTTGAGGGAAATGAAAAGGCACACCATCCGTATTCCGAAGTAATGAAAAAGTAGCTGGGTTAGACTATATGTACCACTTGGTTTAGAAAGGAGACACGTCCGTCATCTGTTATGAGTGATTTATATGAGAGTTTCTTTCAAATTGATGCTGTATAATGATGAAAGAAATTTAGTCTCTGTAACAAATGTTGAATTTGTTGATGTAATGGAAGTTCAAGGAATTAATGCTGCTTTTGTAATGGCAAGATAGACATAAATTGTCTTCCACAGGGATAGGAGTTTCACACAAGTTGCAAAAACAATGCTTTACAAGGTTCTAAGGTATCATTATTTAGATGTTTATAAACTGCATATAAATAGGTAGGAAAATTATCAGGCTTAAGAAGTAACATTGATGAGATTTAACTAATCTTCTGCTGCATTTTTTAGACATTGCGAGCTAAAATATATGCTAAATCATAAACTGGGTTGCATGCAGAGTGACATGTGCTCCAGGATAGAGAGAAAAGTCAAATTTAACAGCAGTTGAAGATGCAAAGTAAAAGGCTGCTTCTTCTAAAGCTAAATATTTAGGAGATAGCAATAAACCAGAAGGATTGTTGTCATAACCACTCTCTGTACAGTTACTAATAACAGAGGGGATGAAATAACTTACAACATTGGAATAATAACTGTCTGCTACTTTTATTCAAGTCTAACACTTGAATAGAGTAAACTACTTTCCAATAACCTAGATTCTTGACAACTAGATTAAATAGACGACTGATGTGGCAACGTTTCTGTTTTTAATAATACAGGCTTTCCTATAAAAAGGTACCATAACTTAATATTTTGAGATAGATAACAGTTCTGAATTAACTCCTAGTCTCTGTTTAGTCATTCAATTCATTTTGTCTAAGGGGTTATTATCAAGATTATATCTTTTTCTTCTCTTTGACTTCAGAAAGCTTTCATTGGTTGCCATTTTTTTATTTTACTAACCACCACCCCTCTTGAAACAATGGTGAAAAAGTGGCTACTCCTAAATAAAAGGATAGTTGATAATTCTAAGGAGAGAAGATATAGGAACTGGATTCAACATTCAAGAAAAAAAATTACAAAGCAATAGTGCTCCACCCAAGTAAAAATTCCATACAAGATCTAGCAAGATCAAGTACCTTTTGGTAAGATTATGCAAGACAAGATGGATCCTATACTTTCTTGTGTGCATGATTTTGCAAGATCACTCAAGATCTTACAAGTATTTTAATCAAGTTTATTCTTGTGAGTTCTTATTCTTTAACTACAAGATAAATCTTGCATGATATTGCATGATCTTGTTTATTTTTTAATCTCGCACTTTCTTGTCAAAATCGTACAAGCAAGATCTTCGATTTTCTTACAGGAATTACTACATAGGACTGATCTTGTAACATCCTATAAATGCAAGATAGTTCAAGATCTTACTTAAATTTAAGTTGTGATACTTTTTTAACATTCTTGTAAGTTTAACAAGATTCTTAAAGATCTCGGGAAGGTTATTTGCTATGATATACCAGTTTATTCTTGTAAGTTCTTGTTGTTTTTACTTCAAGATCAATCTTGCATGATATTGAATGATCTCGCTGATTTTTAAGTTAAGATTAATCTAGCATATTCTTGTCAAAATAGTATGAGCAAGATCTTCGATTTTCTTACTGGAATTGCTACATAAGATAGATCTTGTAACATCCTATAAATGCAAGATAGTTCAAAATCTTGCTTAATTTAAGTTGTGATACTTCTTGAACATTCTTGTAAGTTGAACTAGCAAGATCCTTAAAGGTCTCGGGAAGGTTATTTGCTATGATATGCTATAGTTTATTCTTGTAAGTTCTTGTTGAATGATCTTGCTTATTTTTAAGTTAAGATTAATCTCGCATATTCTTGTCAAAATAGTATGAGCAAGATCTTCGACTTCCTTACAGGAATTACTACATGAGATAGATCTTGTAACATTCTATAAATGTTTGTAGTTTATTGAGGTAAAATATATCTCACTATTACTTATAAGTAAACAAAGATCTTGATTTTCTCTGAAATTATTATTATCCAGTGATGTAAGTTGCATGTACATACATACACTTACAACCTTTACCCTTTATTTATCTCCACCAAGTAGTTTTGGGAAGTGGTGCTCCATTATTTTTGACATATTTTTTTTAGGATCCACGTGACCTGCTTTCCATCTTTTTTGTTTCGTTTTGTTTTGTTTTTTATTTGTTCATACTGCTTTACTCTATTGAAATAAAACTGTAATATAAAGCATGCATGCACAAAAGGAATAGAAATATTGTAAAAAAGCACATGTATGTTAAGCAGCTGCCACCCTCCTCCCCCAAAACTATAATAGATAGCAAAATTTTCAACAGAATAGCTTTACTTCCAAGTTCAACTGAAGTAACTAATGTCTACCATTGAGGAGATAGAAGAAATCGAGTCAGATAATGAGAAAGGATCCACTCTAACTGGAGGAAAGAGAAAGAGGAGAGGAGGTCAGTTAGATTTATCAAGTATGAGCACTTTCTTGTTGCAATGAAGAATAGTAAGTCAGATTTTCAGTGTACTTCAGTTACTCTTTACTTAAAAAAATATATATATATTCATATTAGAAGTCAATTTGATTCACTTTTCCTCTATTTTCTCCTTAGTTCTAGATAAAATTGAGTTTCTAATTCTTTTATTAAAATTTCCCTGACTCTAGGGAAGATTACAGTGAGATGCAACCAAACCAATAAGAAATTTAAGGTTGCTATCACTTCGTTATCCAAAGATGATGGCACACCATTAAGCCAAGAGGACATGGATGAAGGCAGCCAACTTCTAATGGAATATAAGAAGTCATGGTCAGTTTACTGTTATACCCAGTAATACTGAATCCTCCTCTAATGGTATAAAGAAATATTGTGTAGCTAAATTGTTTGTAAGTACCATATAAAATTCATAGAGCTCAAGAGAAGGAAGACGTCAGCAACTGGTGAAGTTGAATAAACCATCACTCTCCCCGCAACGTGTGCAATTACTATTTGGTATGTTTTTAATACATCAACTCAATAAGTAATTTAATAGTTTTCTTTACAGATTGTGTTCAAAAGCGATATAAAGATCATGACCACCGCAAGTTGATGGCTACATTGAGCCAAAAGTGTATGGATGCTGGAAGGCACATGACGAATGACGAAAAACTACTTCAGATTAGTTAATCTTAACATTGGTATTTCAGTCCCTCCTAGTGCAATAGTTTACCACTGATTATCTTTACTTGTTTAATTTTGTTGTTGTTGTCATTGTTGTTTTTTTGTTTGTTTCTTCTTTTGTTCATTCCAGTTCCATTTTGCTACACCATTATGATAAGGTCTAATTTGTAAAATCATTGGTTATTGATAAAAATCAGCACATCTTACTTCTATACTATTATACATTATTAATTATTATTACAATGATAGATGTGATCTTCTCAAGATCCTGCGTGAAAAGTATCATACTGAAACTTTTAGCAGCAGTGATCTTACGAAGTAACTACCAAGTGATCAAACCTCTACACTTCTTATATCTTGTAAGAAGGGTCATGTGTGAGTGTACACATAATATCTTCGATCACCAGTCTTGCAAGTAATTGCTGTGTGATCCTACCTGATATGGTTCCAAAATCATGTATGATCTTGCATGAAAGATCGTCCTGGAATAATCATGAATTATCATTCCTGTAAGATCTCAAACATTTTACCATGATCTTGCTAAATAATCCATGTGTGATCATACATGATACTGATATGGTTCCAAATTCATGCGTGATCTTGCTTGCATGATCTTAAGGGAGTAATCATGCATGATCATTCCTGTAAGATCTTGAACTAATTGCCAACCATGATCTTGCTAACTAATCCATGCATGATCACACCTGATATGGTTCCAAAATCTTTAGTGATCTTGCAAGTGTGATCTTGCAAGATCACTAACATTTTTTTGTAAGATCTTGCAAGAATTTTTTCTTGGGAAATTATGGGTAAGCTTAGCTACTCAATCTCATTAGCTGCTTAGTTCCTACCAAAAGTTTTTTGGAGTCAACTATAGTTAATTGTTGCTGTTGTAGGAAATGACAAAACTTTTAGAAACAGCAAAACAATTAATGGAAGATGAATCGCAAGGTTAGCAGCTACAATAAGTTTAATAATAATACAGCTAACTTTTATGTGCTGTTAAAGATCATTGTCCTAAGAAAAAGAATAAAGAAAAGAGTTTGCAAAAGGAAACTGCATCTGCTATGAAATTAATTCATAGTGAAGAAAGAGAGGGAGCTGAAAGATGAAGAATTAGAAAGGGATATGACTTATGAAAATAAGAGAAGGAAGAAGGCAAGCTATGAAGTAATGGATGAGAGGAGGGAGTTCTCGGAGATAACAAGAAATGAGCAAGAGAGATGTGAAAAAAGAAAGGCAGGAGAAAGAGGTTAGAAAAAGAAGGGGAGAAAGAGAAAAAGAGAGAAAATAAATGAACGGGTGGGAGGAAGTACAAGAAAGCTAGCTAATAGAACATGGGAGAGAGTATCGAGAGATGGATTTGAGCAGAAGGATCAAATGAGATTTCTTGCAAAAAAAAACAAAAAAACAAAGCAAACTTGATGGACTGCTTGCAGAAATACCTGAATTTGAACAACGAATCAGCAATAAGGCGAGTGATTAATTATAACTAAAAAGAGGGTGGAATCGACAAGAAAGGCTAAAGTAGAAATAGAAGACAAAAGTTTCTCAGAGTAGGACAAAAATTCAGAAGCAAGAGAGATAGATAAAGTAAAAGGGGATTCCATCATGACTCAAGAGCTGAAGATAGGAGAGGTGGGGTAGAAGAAAGCTCAGATGGTTCAGAAAAAAAAAAAGAGTAGGAGAGGGAACCTTATGTAACCTTAACCAATGGTAGAGAATGATAACTGAGCAAGATAACTTGTGCTACTGCATTCTTACTTTGTAATACATCAAGCGCCACTATGTGGCAAGGTACTTGCTAGAATAATCATAATGCCACAAAGTTAAGTATACGCCAGATGTACTCAACATAGCAACATAATGAATGTGTGCTGCATGCATACAGCATCTACAAATGCACTGCAGCCTTCTTTGATTTGAATACACTGTGCACTCATCCTGAGCACATGCTCAAATATTAGCTTGCAGCACATATTCTGCATATGTGCAGGATGTGGCTGGTAATAGGTAACTATGTAGCGATGTGGCTACTGAACTACTCAGGATGTGGTACTTTCAGAGATTTTGAGTCAGATATATTCATGAATTTTCGGCTATGGGTGAGCCTTCTAGTGAATCTGGCACAACTGAAAAGATTTGAAGTGAGGCCAACGATATATAGTCAGCTAAAGTGAATGACAAAGATTGTGAATTGGGTTTGGCCATTGAATGAGGTGGCAAAAAAATGAATGAAGTGACAATTTTGAGATGTATTGACAAGTGATTGAGTAATACATTCATACATGTAACTCTAGAAATATAGTAAAGATAAAAAGAATAAAATTAAATTAAATTTAAAAAAATAAAATTAAAATTAAAAGTCCTGAGAGTCAGGTAACATGGGAAAGAAGATAAGGATAAGACGGGGAAAGAAACATAGAGTAAAGTCACATTGAGAAGCTAACTGTATGTAAACTAGTTTAAAATTCATGAATGTTTTGTTGTTCTCACTTGTAAACATAGTTAGTGAAGGGTGGCGGGATGTTTAGTTATTCCTTGATTCTTTCTTAGTCTATCACTCACTCATGATTTAGCCACTATTACACTTTTTGTTGTTGTTGTTGTTGTTGCATTATTCCTTCTTTGGCTTACTGCCTTGCATGTCCTATCTTAGTTTCGTGTAAAAAGTATATTCTGTATCCTTGTGAATCGATACATAGTGTACACATACACTCAGTCTTTCAAAGGGGAGTATAGCCCAATATACCACATCCAAAATTTAACGACCAAATGGTTAATGAGACTCGTTAATTTTAGATTATTATAAGACTGTTCATTTGAATAGCCTGAAAAATTAGTTATCAAGGCGAATATGAGGGATCTTAATCAAGTTGTTCTTGCTCCAATTTTTTTTAGCAAGGAATTGACTGTATAGACTTTAGTTTTAGGTATACAGTCTTTCCATCAAATAAAAGTAAAATATCACACAATTAGACTTGTAGTAGTTTAAGCACCTACATTTAGCTGTATTACCATTATGCACTTATTCTATTTCTTTAGGAAATAGGAGAATAGAGCTAGGTATGTAGATTGCAGCTCTTGGAGAAGCTTGTTTGTACCTTAGGTTCACTGGATTTATAAGTGACTCTCCATTAGCTGGCAGGCAATTACTGTAAAATACTCTATGCCAGCGGTTTCTGGGATGAAGAAAATACTGCATTTGCTTTGTCACTTGTAATGTAATTTTGTGCAGTTCAATGACTAAGAATTTTAAAAAAACTTCAGGTGCTACTAATTTTTGAAACTGATAAGCAATTAGATGTTTATTTCAGCTCCTAATTTTCTCAAAAAGCGGTTAGATTCATTATAATGTTAAATGTGATGGCAATTATTCGTCAGCACCTGCTGAAGTCATGTCTGATACCAAACGAACTTTCTCTCACACAATAGATACATACATGGACATGATGGGCTTAGATAATAGTGAAACACAGCTTGGAGCAGGTTCCAAAGCTTGCACACAAACTAACAACTTTACATGTATGTAAAGCATGTGTGGTCTTAAAATGTTCGTAATACATCATAACAAAGTGCATGATGCATGTGCATGCAATTTGCATGTATTCAAACAATACAAATTCCAGTAGCATGCATGCACGCAAACCACACATAATCTGCACACATTCATGTGGCGTCGTGGCCGCATACTTGTACACTAACCATACATGATCTGCACACATGTTCAGATAACACTATCTGACATTATAGCTCCACACACACTCAAATTACATGTATAAAACCACATACACAGCGTGCACATACTTGGCTACATACAAGTGGAATCATCATAGCAGTGTGCATGTATGTAACCCATACAAGTCAGCACATGTTTAGGTCACATACATGTGGCATTAAAGTGACATGCATCCAATTAGCATATATAAAGTTTGCACATGTGTAAATTATATTAACATACTTCTGGTAAGAAATATCTACTTAAACTAAATCATACTAGAAATGTTTTATATAACCCTTCACTCTTTTTTTTCTCCCCTTTTCTTTTTTGAGAATTAGTTTAGAGTGAGTACAGAATAATTAGTAGTGGTAAACAGTAGCTATCATAACAACATTAAAAATAGTAGAAAGCCTTTATCTCTGAATTATAACTTCAGCTACTTCACTCACCGTTTGCACACATAAGCATACAACTACCATGTAGTAAAGTAGTAAAAAATAAATAAATAATGAATATTATATATATATATAATACATAAAATATAATAATAATAATGCACTAAATGCTGTATTACCAGTAATAGCTTTATTATCTGAGCAATAACTAGCTGCCGTCTGTGTAGTCAGTAAATCAGGAAACAAGTTGTACACCTGAAGGGTCTGTAGTCAGATCAAAAGAGAGAGTGAGAAAGAGAGAGATATGTAATAGTAAAACTTGAAAAGTAAAATATTTCTTAAATAAAATATCATAGTAACACATATAGAATTAAAGCAAACAGTGGCTCAGCACTCTTTGAGGTGTCTATTTCAGTTATATGCCATGCCGAGAATTCTTGGCTTCACCTGTTTAAGGATTGATTAGAAGTACTGAAGCATAATAGTAGAAAAATGAATGATACAAGTAAATTATTCATACCTATTATATAAAAAAATATTAGACTAACCTGATAAACCCTTTCTGCTTCTTTATCAGTTGTAGTACAAATGATAATCTGATCTCCACTTCGTGCATAAGTAAGCATCGATTCTAAAATTGATTCGGAAGCAGAAGAGACATTCTACAAAAAATAAATAAATAAATAAAAAAAATTAAAAAAAGTACACCAATGTATGTTATGTCTCTTACTTTATTCACAAACAAGATAAAAACTTTCAAAGAGAAAATGCATACACACAAAATTTAAATACATAAGGCCTGTTTTATGTTAGAGTTGATACAGCAACTAATAGGAGCCCTGTTTTATTTGTTACGATTTGATAATGAAAGCGTTTATGACTAAAGTCATAAAATAAATCACTGTTTTGTTGCTGCTGTTGTTGTATTAGTGTCAATATAAATATAAGTAAGTTCCATCCAATCTAGTTTCATTAATAGTTAGTTTTGGCATTACTGAATTATTCCTTGTTTATTGTAGTTCATTTACTACAAGTTGGGGTCGCTCAGGTAATGGACTGTAATCTATTATATTGTACAGATATACAACTCAGTTGAATCTTACGATTCTTTTAAAAGTGATAGTTTAACACACTAATGTCACAAAATTAAAAATGTTTAATATTATAACAAAGAATAAATGCAGTACAAGTCATCTGAGCAACAATCAAAATTGCAAACACAAAGTTATACAATTACAAAGTGAATGACAGTCAGCGTCTCCAGCACGCGGTAAACTTTCACAAGGTAAGAGTAGTCAGCACTGCGGTTGAGCAACAATGACTGCATTTAATACATAGGGTTTTTATTAGAGTGAATAAAGAGTTCACTGGTTGATTCAATAACTCAGTATCTTCTAACTGAAGGAATTTCGGTGCAAACGAGAATACAATAGTGCTAGTACATGCAAAGTAGAGTCAGAGACAGATTGAAAGAGACAATAAGCATTATGTAAATAGTCTAGTGAGTGTGGGAAGAGACGGGTTTTAATATTAAAGTGATAGAAACAAAAAATGCTAATAAAACCCCAAAACAAAATAGAACTCCAATAGTTTTATCTGTTTGGCTCCAGACTGAAATATTGCTCAAAGAAAAATGGTAAAATTTTCACAGCACTTATGTATATATGAACATTTACTATTTAGAATGAGTTGCACAAAACAATGAAAGAACTAGTCAGTAAACAAATGGCCACTAAATTTTTTAGTACCACATAACTGGTTTATAACGGGCTTTAACTGACTAGGGCCAATTTTGAAGTGATGTCAGATGTTTTTAGAACAAAAACTGAGAAGAGAGGTGTGACCGGAAAAGAGGTGGAAGAGATTGCGAGATAGTACAACCAACCCCCCCCCCCCCCCCAACCCTTTCTCTTCATGGTCACACTATATCACATTCCAATGTATTTAATGAATGCAATGTATGTACATGTATGTGTGTATTGACCCATACCAGTACATGTTTTACAAGTAAATCAATGGCTCCAATAAAAATAAAAGCATACGGAGCTTGGATAACTTAATGCTTCAATTGTTTCTTGATATATGTACACGTATGTGTATGAGCCTTTGGCGTGATTGAAACAGCTAAATAATATTAAAAAAAGGAACTGAAGTAACTTCCTATAACTTACTATATGAATATTATGTTTCAATGAAGACTCAATAGGACATGAGATAATAATAACTGGATCAATCAGCAGTTTCTGCAAAGGAGCAATGTTTGCCGTCCAAGATCTTCCAACCACTACAACTTGATATTTTATAATATCCAATAGGCTTGAAAGATTTTTCCATTCTTCTGAAAACAGCTCACACACCTGGTTGAAGTCATCTAACACCTAATTATACACATAAAATGATGAAAATCAGGGGGGTTTTTTTATTGATACTATATTTTTATCCTAAAATGCAGACACGTTTTGTTTATGCAGGAAGATATAGTGTTTTACATCATATCCGTTGCATAAGATGTGTATTTTATATACAGCAGGGCTGCATATGGAAAATAAAGCTGGAAGGGACACAAGTAACGTTCTTAGATTTCAGGAGGAGCAGTCTGTCACGTACAAGAGACCTTTGCAGTCGTACAAAAAATGTTTAAACTGCTAGTGACTTCATGATGAATAATTAAAATAGTTTTTAGGGGGGTGGGGGAAAATGCCTCCCCTTGAAACGCAGTTCTGATTTAGTAAACATTTTTAAAGAACAGAGGAATATACATCCATAAAGCCTTAGTGTGGGGAAGTGTGGGGTATGCGTAAACGTTTCACTAATAATGGGATTGGAAATTGATGTTACAGTACATCCATATACATAAATGATGTGTGAAGAAAAAAAACTAACCAAATGTGATACTTCATTAAATAAAGAAGGATCCTTTTCATGAAGTCTCAAAGCAGAAGGAGGGGTTACAATTAGGATGTCAACTCCATTCACCAGTTCATAAAATGCCTAAAAATTAGAATTAAAACAGTATCTATACATTCAGAGTAATTTCTACATCACATCTTCACCAAATAAAACATACCCGTAGCTCAGAAGCATAATACCCACAAGTAACTCTATATCAACATGAAAACATGAAATGAAAGAGTAAAATTAAGAATCAACACTTCACTTATTTACATACTGCATAGACATGTTAGTCAACCTCAATGGTAATATTTTATTCCAATCTAATATAAACAGCATCAAAAATGGAAATGTGTTTGAAAATACTAATATTTTACAGACCAAAGTATGTCTACAATAGTAATCATAACATAAATTAACCTTATTCTTTTGTTGAGCATCCAGGATCCTATCTTCATAATTTGAAGTTCCAAACTTCGTGCTTGCCTACTACTTGCCACTAAAATAACAAATCTAGGCTATTAAAAAAAACGGAGAGAAATAATACAGTTAGCAATAGTGGTGTGACACAAGAGCCTCAGCTTAAACTTAATCAGATTACTAAGATCGGAAACACTTGGAAATTCATATATAGTAGCCCACACTTATGAGGTATTGTTATGACTATCACATCACTTTCTTGAAGAAATAGACCAAATCTTTGTCTACTGTTGTAACGGTTAAAAATATTGAGATGTAATAATTATTCAACATACACATATTATAAGAATCCATATTATGCAATACCTCTCCTAGGGGTAGCTATTAACTATCCACCCATAAAAACAATTCAGTGAACTCAACAGTGCAGTGATATGGTGACAAGGGAGCTACACATAAGCTAAGGACAGAAACATTTGCCGTTTCAGGATAGTGATTGGCTTTAGTCTGTGTTTGAGCAACAATCACGATATGTATTACATATATCAAACATAAATACAACTTGGACAACAATTTTTGTAACTCAGGTTTTACAAAACAAGAAAAAATTCAAGCTAACATGGATTACTTACTTTAATAATACTAGAATCAAAATTCATATTTGTCATAATGGGGAGCAAATATGACAAAGTCTTCCCACTCCCTGATGGAGAAACCAATATTGCATTCCTTCCCTGCACTAAATACGGGGTAGCATGTGACTGTATGGTTGTAAAAGAGCACATTCCAATATTTCGTAATTCCTGAGGAAAAATATTAGAATCCATAACACAGACTTTTCAAATTAAATCTCATTTCTTCGTTGTTACTTACTCCAATCAAAAAAATAGGAAGATCTGAGGTTTCAAGTGTAACGGGTTGAAGATAAGCTGAAGTTTGTACATAAACTTCACACATTCTTAATGGAACCTAAGTAGTAAGAATCGCATACATGAAAAAAAATAATAAATAAATACCAAGCCAGATTTCACTACTATCATTGGGAAAATATATACTTCTTCACTCAGTGTGCATACACAAACACACACGATTATATATAACTTGCCCTGGACCCATGTCTCTGTGTAAATATCAAAATAATCATATTGTAGATCCTTACATGCTCAGAATTAATACTATGTTTTGTAAACCCTACACTAACATGTATATAATATTTTCTAAAAGAGTGTCAGTCTTTAAAAAGAAATTGCCATTGCCTAGTTGTTGCATAGTGCCTCTAGTGTGATATATAAAATATGTATGTGCTCTTATGAAAATACCACAAATTTTATCTGTAAGAAATTAAGAAACATGTATTTAGAACAGGAGAGTTGGGGGGGGGGGGGGGGGGGGGGGTGGGGGGGGGGGGGGGGGGTGGGACTCAAAGTAACCATCAGATAAACCAACTTCTATGTCCAGCTGAAGGTACTATTAAAATAATGTGTCAATTTCAGTGTTTTATGGTAATCAACTACAGATTACTAATACTTTCTCTAAAATAGAAATCATTATATAACAGTACCCCATGTGGTAATCAAGTAATTGTACCCTAGCTCTATTGGTAACCCTATCTGCTTTAAGGTGTCATTAAAAAACAACAACAACTGTACATGTATTTCAACCAGCAAATTTCGTTTACCTTAGTTTTTCTATCCTCTGCATTTATTGGAGATAAACTATTTCGATCATCACAATCACGGTTCATAAAAAACTCTTCATCAAAAACTTGCGTTTGTGATAAAACTGGAAACTACAACAAAAAATGTTCACATTAGATCAAATTATTTAAAAAAAGAATAAGATGAACAGGCAATTCACTAAGAACAAGAAAATATTGTGGTGCTTGTCTAGCTCATCTGCCAATTCCTGAAAACACACTAACATTCTCATACTACATATAATATTAATTTCACAATCACTTAAGTTCCATTACGTTCAAATTATTCTGATGTGGAGCTTGGCATCACAGACACCACCATAATATAACTTACCTTGGCTAAGTTAGACTCACGCACCATAGCATTAAATTCCAACCATTCCTAACATTAAATTTAGTGGAGCTTGTAACATTTCATTGGATTACTACAAATTCTAAATACCTTTAACTCACTGTCCTCCACATATAAGGTAACCAAGTCATTTTCATCAAAAATAGCTTTAACCAACAGTTCTTCACTTTGACACACTTTTGCCAATAACTTCTTCATTTCATTTGACCATGATATTCCACTCAATAAATTTGGCTGAAGATCTTTTAAAAAATACTTCATTGCAAGTGGAGCAAATTCAGGCAATCCATCAGGAAGCTTATATAAACTACAGCATAGAGAACAATAACTAAAGGCTCCACGGAGTTAAATAAAATATTTAATAATATCATAAAATATTTGCTCATGCGCACCTGGAGCCGGGCTAAGAACTCACAGGAGAACAGGCCTTTCCTCACAGCAAGTGATGTGGGCACCCAAATTCCCATCTGGACCATTGCTGTTTCATGAGAAAAAAACCTTGAATTTACACCCCAACAAATGCCAGGTACCCAATCACACCTAGGTAGACTGGTTGGAGGCAGATGGAAAACTAGATGGAAAATGCCTGGGTATGGCTTGAACTCGGGACCTCAGGCCCAGAGCCAAGACGCAACCACTAGGAGGCAGATGGAAAATTGCCTGAGTTGGGCTTGAACTCGGGGACCTCAGGCCCTGAGCCAAGGTCACAACCACTACACCACACAGCCACCACATATATGACAGAACTATCACTGCACCTGTCATATATATATACAGTATATGTTTATATACACACACGCCAGTGGTGGTTGTGTGGTGTACCAGCCCCACCAGTCCACCCACCTGTGTTTGGGTACCTGGCATTTGCTGGGGTGCAAATTCAAGGCCTTTTCTCTTGAAACAAGGTGGGACTTCGGGTGCCCACACCATTTGCTGTGAGGAAAGGTCTGTTCTCCTACGAGTTCCTAGCCCGGCTCTAGGAGCTTTGCTTGCATGGTTCACTGTGCCTGCTTAGTGCACAGGCATCCTGGCTCTGCCAAATGTGCATAACCGCCAGCGATTGTAAGAGAATTTGCATATATATATATATATACACACACACACATACATACATACAAGTTTCCAGAACTGACAGCATAAATTGAGTTAAGATTAAGGAAAAAATTGTCACAAAATTACAGAAAATTTCTTACTTGCCAAGCAGTTGCACATCCACAACTCCATAATCAATCAAAAATAATCTAAAAAATTATTGCATCAAATTCACATCAATTCTTCCATAACTGAAAATGTTAAGAGTATGGAGTCATGCATATTTAGTGAAACACCATATCACCACAATAATCATTGAAATATCTGATTGAGGATGATAGCATACCCAGAGCTAACTTGACAAGAGATGGTGAATAGGCCAATTTTTGATCACATAAGAGAGGGAGGTATGAAAAAATTAAATATTTTAGAGCAGATATCCAACTAATGTAGCTAGTAAAGCTGGAAAATAGTGTATGCATGTTTTCAAGAATACATTTACATAAATTTTAAGTACATAGGAGGAAAAATATTCCATTCCCTGTTTGTTTATACATCATTTATACAGATAATTTTACCCTAAATTTGGGTGGCCAACACCCTCTTTAATTGCTGGGATTAAATTCAAGGGAAGCGTCTGAATCAGTACAGATGATGAGTGGATTTGTTGTGTACTGTACATACTATTATCTTACATAGCCACAATAATGACTATGAATAAAGCTTTAAAAAGACACTACATGCATGTTATTCTTGAAGTGCCATGCTAAAATAGTTCCTCTAAATTTTTTACATTAAACGAACTCGTTAGTCCATATTAACTATTATTTAATAATTAACAACATGCACTCCATGGTATTGATTTGAATGTGAACAAACCCATTAACCTACACTTACTCAACAAGTTTAAGATAAAGTCTTGAGGAAAGAATCGAAGACACTTTGGCTCTAACCCATTTTTCCTTGCCCAATTTGTTAGATAACACCCAACACAACTCTCCCACTGAAATAGACTTTCCTACTTTGTGGACCTAAAAAATGTAGTACAGTTCATTTAATTCATTGGGTATTTAGTGACCTACTCCTGCCATATTCTGTGATATTTTGTTTATTTCTGATAGAGAATCAAACTGCTTTACTCCCCACATGGACCCATCGTCGCAAAACTGGGGGGGAAATAATCATTATTAGTAACTATTCGTCACAATGCCCAATCTTACATTAACCACAAGGATATCTTCCAAATCCATGTTGCTATCCAAGTAACCAGCTTACACCACAAAAATACACAAAAAAATGAGCGAGATGAAACTGCAGAGGGACTTCCACGAGAGGTGGACCTCGCCAATTAATGCACACATCGCTATTCAAAAGAGGGTGTGTGGGTTTTTATAGTTTTTATTAAAGCTCCCCACTCTACTACGGCTCTTAAACTGGCTGCTCGTCTCCCTAGCACAGAATACTTACGGTGAGTAGCGTGTTAGAATTGGGTTCACTAGAATATCTCATTGCGTGATCCATTAAATTGTGGACTGCAATTTAATGGACAAACTGTTTGCCTCCGTCGTTAGTAATCAAGAGGTGATTTGCAATTGCTAATGAAAGTTGGGTTATTAGCTACTATATTAGCTACTATGTCGTCTCAGCCAGGTATAGGTATCTTGATTGTCTCAAAATCATAATTGCTATTTGTTATGTGTTCACCAAGTACCAGTGTCTTACATAGCTAAGTGTAATATTAAATATTAATGAATGATTTAGAACATTTTATTATTTACCTTTCTGTAGACACAAGAATATTGTGAAAAATTGGGAATGTGTGGTAAGTTAGTAATAAAAAGAGATTAGCAAATGTTTGTGTGTGTATTGCAATGTGCTATTTTTTATCACAATTGAAGCATGTTTGTTATCGATTTAGCCATCTCATTATTTTTTGGAGTTGTGTAGCTATTACACTAATGACAACACAAGCAAATCAGCTAAACTATCCATTATCACGATGCTTTGTTAATACTTCAATATGAAACAAATATAACGGGAAATATATTAAGAGTTGGAGCAAACTGAGTGAACCCAACTGCTCTCATGATCATCTCAGTGCACTTTTCAGTTGTGTATTGGGTTCTTATTCTGTACAGGATAATACTGTATGCTATTCTCTTGCTTGTAAGGTGAATCATAGTTTACATTGTCCCTTAATAAAATGAAACTTCAAATTTATCTTCGTCACTAATTGATTGTGCTTAGTTTGTCACTCAGCAATTCAATTCAAATATCAATGTTGTGCCCTATTTTTTGTTACTACTATTTCTTATATTGGATGTGTTCACAGTGAGTGGCTACATATGTATAATATGCAGAGAGATATCCAACAACTGAATGTCAGGCACTGTTGTTTTTTTACGTATTTTTGTAATTATTTAGGTATTTTTGGATATCTAAACTTTCTTTTACCGACAAAACGGAAGAAAATATTGGAAATACTTTTAAATGGACTACAAAGGCTGGAGTATAGAGGGTATGACTCGGCTGGCATTGCCTTTGATTCAGACAATAAGGTTCAATTGGAAAAAGGAGAACTTCAAGGAACTGAGTAAGTTGTTTTTTTTAAACAACAACCGATAATACTGTAAAGACGGTTGCTATTACTATAAGCACACATCATTAATCTACAGGCTAATGTATAGGAGTGCTCAACTAGAAATGACAGTGTATTAATAAGTTCTCATTTACATTTTTTTAATGAAATTTAACTTGTTTATTCGTACTGGATATGACAAGTTTAGAATTTTTCCACATATCTAGTGGTGACTATGTAGGAGTGCTTGCAGGGTCATTCCATGTCAAATTAACCAGAGGGGGGGTCCACCGCCTCGTTACAGATTGGTCTAATTTAGTGAGCAATGATAGTGTTGTACATGACAATAAAATTTTTCAAATACTTTATGTCAATTCAAATCCATTCTCAAGGTATAGGATTTTTAAAAAAACTCGTGCTTTTTGCCCTAATAAAATATGACACACCACCCCCTTTTAAAACCTTTCCCCCTTAATATCACATGAACTACACATGGGAAAAATCTGAAAATTTTGTACAATTGGTATTATTAATGATGTAGAGATTATTATTAAATTATAATCTTGTACTTGGCTCTAATGAATTCGAAATGAACTTTAAAAAATATATATTTTAAGGGAGTAATCACATTCACTCCAGAGAAACTATTTCTGTCAACTATCGGCCTTCAATTTTTATGTTATTCAAACATATTTGATCTCTAAGATATCAAAAAATCAGAGGTGTTTTGCTAAAGTGTTTGATTTTCTTAAAATCATTGCTGTCTAGTTTCTATTGCCGTCCACTACAGCCTGAGACAGTAGGCATAGAGGTTTCACATAGCACATGAAAGAGTGGCACCCAAGACTGTTCCCTCCTCTCTGGCTTAAAAAAAAATTATGCGTGGGTTGATGGCATCGCATAAAAACTAACATATATGTCTTCATTTATGGAGCATTTTTGTTCGATATTGTCTATATACACACAACTGCAATATACTGCCCAATTCTGACATCACAAATTTTTAACCCACGTGTGACCATAAACTGTGTGTAAGCTGACAGTCTGAATTTTTCAGACCGGGAACAAATTTGTGATGGTTATGTGTTCCAGGTGTTGTTTTCCCAGCAGTAAGCCTCTCACTAATAGCATGACCATGCTCTTCTATATCTCCACAGCTGACAAATTCAAACTGAATGCCAGAAATATTAAGTTTTGCACCACTGATAGAAACTTGTTGCATTAATGTTTGACCATCTATTGGTGCTTGTAAGGAAGCACGAGCTTCCCCTGCCGGTTTACTGTGCCACCAATACTATCACAAAGACTTTTACCATGACTACTGGAGAAAAAAAAATCCATTCAGCTGAAATAGAGAAGTCTGCACAGTGATGTGATAAATTTGTAAATATTTTGTGATTTTCTACTTACTGGCTGCACCATTAGAGAAGTGATGAACTGATCTCAAATTACATGTACATAGCAAGACCTTGAGAGAATTCATAATGACTTCTATGAACTTACTGTATTAACGGCTATGGCATTATGATCTCTTTCATCATTGCTTATGCAGAAACTCTTACAGCTCAATGACATATCACTGGTGGAATCTTCTCTGTATCTATAGTATACAATACAGGATGTAAAGTTGCCTGTGATTTGGCCCTGTAGAAACCCTGTACTGCATCCTAGCACAAGAAAGAATAGTTCTCAGCAAATTCTAAAAGAACAATAGCCTCTACACCAACATGAATCTTTTTCTTTAAATACTGAGCTTGTGCTTTGGCAGTATAATGGTGGCTGGTACAGAATTCGCATGTCTGTATAAGCTCGTGAATGTATTCAGATGCTGTTACTGTTAATTTACAGAGCTGGGATTGGCCATCATAACTCCACTGTTTGAACACTACAACATTATCGGAGTCCATATCTGCATTCTCAAAGGCTATCTCAATATAAGACGAAATGGTGGATCTAGGTGAACTTGTGCATCATGCAATCTCTATATTCCACACACACACATTCTCTTGCAACCGCTAGTGGTTATGCGCACCTGGCAGAGCCAGGATGCCTGTGCACTAAGCAGGCACAGTGAGCCGTGCAAGCAAAGCTCCTGGAGCCGGGCTAGGAACTCGCAGGAGAACTGGCCTTTCCTCACAGCAAGTGGCGTGGGCACCAGAAGGACACCTTGAATTTGCACCCCAGCAAATGCCAGGTACCCAATCATAGCTGAGTGGACTGGTGGGCTGGTAGGAGGCAGATGGAAAATCAGATGGAAAATTGCCTGAGTGGGGCTTGAACTCAAGGCCAAGGACACAATCACTACACCACACACACACACACACACACACACACACACACACACAGAATGCATGCCTGGGAATCCATAGTAACACACCAAGGTGGTCGTGAAGTGCCAATTACACATTGCCATATGTGTGAACACCTCTGATTTTTTTTTTAGAGATCAGATGTGGTTGGATAACCTATAAAAGCTGTAAGCCTGATAAATTTTAAAATCCATTTTGAATTCATTAGAGCCAAGTACAAAAAATTCAGTCGTTCTCGGCTGAAATGATTATAATAATAGCAAATTTTTCGTTCTATCAGCCAATATTGAGTACCGAGTCATCCATAGTATACAGTATACCCTGCAGCTGTGGTAAAGTATAGGTGGAACAACTAGAAGGATTGAGCAGAGAGTGAAAAATCATCAGGATGCTTGTAATAGAGGTGATGAGAAGGTTTTAGCCATTGCTGAACATGCTTGGCAACAACATCACCCCTTTAAATGGGTAGAGGTAAGAGTTGTAGACGGAGCCAGTAAGAATCATGAGTTAAAGATCAAGGAAGCTCTACACATACAGATGACACCGGACAACAACAAGTTTTACAGAGACATGCATACGTTTAGAGCTTCCAGGATGCTGGCTGTCTATGCTGCATGCAAATCACCCTTCAGAATATAATAAATAGTTAGCATACCCTCCAGTAATCTTGCTGTCTACATTATGTTTATTATATCACCACGGAGAGTTCAACCTCAGTTGACCCCTTAAGAGGACTTCGGCAAGAAGTCAAAACATCTGGTTGGGATTAATAGTACGAGTAACGCAATTGAAATAACATGAGGCGAAGCCAAATGCTATTTCAATTGCAATTGCTTTACGAGTGCTATTGATCCCTAATAGCACAGGTTACCTGAGCTATCACTCGCTAATAGTAGGCCAGCTTTTTTTTTTACATTATTTGCAATTGTAGCTATACTGTATCATTCACTCACCATCTCCTTATTTCAGGATTGGCTTCCTCTGGAACACGTTTTCAACGTATGTCTTCTCCTAATCTGTTGAAAGCATTTTGTCTAATACGTGTAGAGCTTCTGTGGTAGCTAAAGAATGACATTGTCTCCAACTAAAAACTACTTGAACTGTACGTTTCCAAGGTTGACGCTGCATGCGTGCGTTCTTATCCGTTTTTCACTTAACTACCGTATTCACTCAATTTCCACTTGGTCATCTTGCTATTTCACTTAGTTACGCACTATTTCACTTTCCCCGTGTGATTTCAATTGAACAGTTTTTTTTCCCATACATTTTTTTAATGGGTAATTTACACGCCTTACTGTTAAGATTATATTTATGCATTATTTATAATACCGATGTACAAATTTTCAGATTTTTGTCATGTGTGGTTCATGAGATATTTAGGGGGGAAACTTTTAAAAAGGGAGCATGGCATGTCTGGTTAGGACAACGAGCACGATATAACTTGAGAATGAATTAGAATTGACAAAAATATACTTGAGACCTTTAGTTTTCATACACATGACACTATCGTTGCACACCAAAATTAAACTAATTGGTGATGGGGTGGTTCCACCCCCTGGTTGATTTAAGATAGAATTACCCTGCAACTTTTTAAGCCTTATGTAATAGAAACATTGCCATAAACATTAGAGCACTATAACTTGGTTTGTTCAAATCAGTATTAATGATGCTTTTGTATATACTTTTGTGTTACATGTTTTAATTGCAGAGTTGTGCGTCAACGAGGAAAAGTGAAGGCTCTGCGTGCTGCAGTTTTTGGTTAGCATTTTATGACATTTTAAAGGATAGTTAGATCATGATTAATTGATAAACAAATAAATTTCAGGTGTAATTTTCTACGTGTCATTGTGTGTATTAGTATGTTAATATGTCAGTAGGACTTCAGAGTTTATGGACACTATATGTTATAGTGTCCTTCCTAAGCATGTAGGTTTATCACAAGTATATAAGTTTGGTATTCTTTTCAAGGTTTTTCCAAGTGGTTTTTTTTTTTTTTTTTTTTTTTTTTTTTTTTGCAAAAACTATCAGTAACTGTTTAATTCGAACATACAATCACATAATCTTCTCGTGTAGGATCCCTTTCAATTTGTATGTAAAATGTTAAAACAAATTAAGTATTTAGGATGGCCACCACCGTCTTCGAATTTCCTCCTGTGCACTCCTATTTTTCTTATGGTAGTAAGAACTAGGGTGGTGTAATCATACTGCAGATATCATGATAATTCAAACTAAAATATATTACTGCCTCTAAGAGATGTATGCATTTTTAGTGTTCCAGCATGGCTACTAGAGCTTGATGGATTTTAAAGTAAGTTCACAAGGGTTACGTAGCACCTAACAACTTAGAACAGCACCTAACAAACTTAGACCATACATAGCACCATACCCAACGATGTAATTTGAGATTTTTTTTTTTTTTTTTTTTTTTTTTTTGCAAAAAAAAAAAAAAAAAAAAAAAAATCTCACAATTACATCGTTAGGTATGGTTGCTATGTATGTTCTAAGTTTGTTAGGTGCTATGTTCTAAGTTTGTTAGGTGCTATGTAACCCTTGTGAACTTAACTTTTAAAATCCCTCAAGCTCTAAGTAGTGCCATGCTGGACCACTAAAAATCATAATTCTCTTAGAGGCAGTAATTATATTTTAGTTTGCTTATCATTATATCTGCAGTATTTATTACACCACCCTAGTTTCTTCACTACCATAATGAACAATAGTAGTGCACAGTGAGGAAAATTAGAAGAGGTGGTGGCATCCTAAATACTTAATTTGTTTTACCTTTTACATCCAAATTTGAAAAGGGATCTTACACAATACTAATATAATAGAAGCTTATGTGATTTGTATGTTCTAATTACTACAGTACTGAATAGTTTTGTCTCCTTAATTTAGTCACAAATTGTGAGTGGGTGGAGGTTAGTGTGAAAATCTGTCACTTGAATTGAAGTCTTTGCCTTGGTGTATAAGACTGTAATAAACCCATTCTTTTTTTAGTACGTATATATGTTGTAACTACTAATGTAATCCTATCATTAAATTTCAATTAATTTCTGACCTTCGGTAACGTGAACCTTTATGCCATGCTGTCGAAAGCTCATCTCTCTACTAACTCGTAGTACTCATGTAGTAAACCACTTCATCCTGATAAAGCCACCTGCAGCCTTCTGTCTGACAACTAGAGCCTTGTAGTAGTGACTTTTGACTCTAGAGTGATATTACAACTATTACAAATATTAAAGCACTACCCAGTAATTACCCAGCTTTGTATTGTCCCAGTAACTTGTGCTTATGAATTTGGAACAAGCTGCGTAGTCATCACTTTAATCATGTTAATTGGATCACTGCAGTAAATAAATCACCAAAGGCTTGCTGAGGGTTTGCACCTTTGGTGTACACTAGCTAGCAATTACACAATAATTTTTCAGACCAAAAGAATAAATTTATTTCATATTCCTAATCAGGTATCAATACAGTTCAATCAGTGAAAGCTGAGATATAAGTACTGTCTTCATAAAAGGAGAAACGCAGTATGAAATTATTTGCACATGTGATCTACGTAATGATAGGGAGCGTTACGCACAAAAGCTAGTACCCATGAAAAATCAGCCTGAAAAACATATCACAGTAATAACTCATAAATCATTACTTGTATTCTTTCTCTTTCATAAGCTTTTTTTTTTCTTTTTCTTTTTTGATGCAATACAGAATGTTTTAAATGTTAGGCTGTCACCAGGAATCGAACCAAGGACCACTTGCTTAACACACAAGCGTTCTGCCACTGAGACAACAACCAAGCGGTAACCAAACATTCCAATTCTGTATTATACTATTAAAAGGTACTGCTCTCAACTGACCAAAAAAAAAACTTTCATTTATCAAAGAGTTTTTTTATCCACGGAATTTTTTACTATGCTAACTTATCAGTAAAACAAGGCCGAAAAAGAAATTGGAAAGGTCTTAAATCGTCCTTCTGTGTAAGTTCATTCCTAAGTCAGTGTTAATTTTCAGTAATCTCTGAAATCAGAGTGTGACAGACAGACAGGCAGGATGAGTACTATAACCCTCTCACACATGTGCGAAGGTTACACAGTGCCAAGTACTTATGATTCTCAGCAGTAAATAGTGGAAAAAAGGAAAACAAGTTACTTTGTCTATGCTTGCATGTATCCGATTTGATTAATGTATCTATAATTATATTTTTTTAGCACTGGATCGTGATGATGCAGTAGAGTTTGTTACTCATATTGGAATAGCACATACACGCTGGGCTACCCATGGCATTCCCAATGAAATCAATAGTCATCCTCAGAGATCAGATAATAATAATGGTAAGAATTTTGATATGGCAATTTATTTATTTTTTAACTAACACATATTTCATTAGTTTTGAGTATACTGTTTACTTCTTTTTTCATGCATGTACTTCACAAGTGTGCATGGTGTGTACATTTTGTAAATGTGTATAGCTCTCTTTCGTAACTGAATTAACCAAAGCTTCCTTTTTAGAGCAATACAGCCAAATAGTGTTAATCGGTTTAGTTTTACTCTGTAAATTCTCACTTGCTCCCAAAGTAATCAGTTTTTATTTACCTCAATGGTGCTGCTATACAATGTTGCAGACACAATTACAGGTGTGACAAATTTAATATAAGTCACTCCTAAGAGACGCAGTTGCGCTGCCACCAGAGTTTCAGGCTAGCACCCAGCAAGCTAAGTCGTCACACAGCAAAGCTAGGTTCTTGAATTTTTCAACCCAGGGTTTAGCTAGCAAGGCCCTAACCCCAGTTTCTTGATGTAGTCAGAGTTTTAAGGAGATCTTTCAAGTTAAGCTACAAACTGAGAACTGAGGGGAAAAAGGAAGTGAATGAATGATATATAGGTGAGTGGTGTGTATTTAGTCTATACATAGCATGAGAAGATGTAAAGTGAATAAGTTAATTTTGTATACAGCAATAGGTAAATAGATGTAGCTAATGGTACAGAAAGTAAATGACTATTTTATGTTTTTATTTTATTTTTTTATAATTGTTTGCAAAGCAAAACAGGAAATACCAGCTAGCACAAGGCTAATATAAAGGATTTCCAGAAACAAAAGGATAAAAGGAAGTGACTAAAAAGTGTATGATAATAAGACAATACAATGCAACATTATCTGAAAATCAGGGTTTTTTTAGAACTCTTGAATGCAGACTCTGGGGACAGGTAGTTACTCCCACACTCCCTGAAAACTCTGTACAGGAATCCAAGGAGGCGCTTGGCAACAACTTCATGAATATGAGGAACCCAGGAGAGTTTGCTATTGACAAGCACGCCCAGGAGGGAATTGTCCAGTGCCATGTTTAAGGCTTCTAAATCAGTCTTTTGGTAAAGCCAGATTTTCCGTTTAAATGGTGTACATGATGGTTTGGCAACAGATAAATGGCAGAGAAGAGAGCAATGATCAGAAGAGCGTAGTTCTGGCTTAATGGACAAATTCTCAATTGAAACTAGGTTATTGCAGAAGACTAAGTCTAAAAGTGAAGTGGGGGTGATGCAGGTGGGATTATTGACAATTTGATGCAGCCCAAAGCCATTCATTGTGGCTAAGAGATCTTGAGTAGGAGAGGATAGGGAGTCAGAAAGGTCAATATTGAAGTCTCCAATTATCAATACTTTGTTGTAGTTTAGTACATTCAAGGAGCCCAGCGATGATTCAAGTAGGGAGAGGTCTGAGTCAGAGCCTGGGGGGCGGTAGATGACTGCTAACAGCAAAAGTCCACACTTGGTCTCAAGTTCAACTGAGAGTAGTTCAGATTGATTGTGACTAATGATAGATTTGACAGAAACAGAGTTGTGAATGTATAGAGCGACTCCTCCACCATGTCGGTCCCTATCCCTTCTGTAAATCTTATATGAGGGAAGAGAAACTTCGGAGTTAACTATTTCACTATTTAACCATGTTTCACATAAGGCTAATATGGTGGGGGGGGGGGTTAGAACCTGAGATTAATAGGCGCAGATCATCCATTTGAGATTGTAGGCTTCTACAGTTTGCAAAGTAGACTGAAAATAACTTGCTTAATTTTGGACTCACAGATAAAAGGGTGGAGGTATCAGCCTCTAGTTCGGAGTTATCGCGAGCAGGAGAGGGGTGACAACCAGAGGGGTGGTCTGAGTTCAGAGAACAGTCCGCAAATGGCAGAGCTTTCCGTCCGCAGGCGGTACAGCACCAGCCGCCTTCAGAGACCTGGAGTTCCTGATACGCGCTATCAGAGATGGAAGAACAGCGACAGTGGATCCAGTGCAAACCAACCTCACAGTATACCGCAGCATCATTATTCCATACTGGCTTACCACAAAGACCACAAGGAAATTTAGCTCTAAGCGCCTTGTTTGTTTTGTTTTTGTTTGTTTGTTGTTGTTGTTTTTAATTAGTTAATGTTGTATGTGGGGTGGTGTCACACCACAGTCATGGTAACTTATAAATATGTTTAGTATATATAAACTAAAAATAATTTACCGTAGCCAATAATGACTACAGCATTATACATATTGAAATGTCTAAGAATGATATGGAGAAGTAAGTTGCCACCCACCAAAAGGGCTTGTCTTGGAAAAGTAAAGGAAATTTTAAAAATAACTCATATGTAGATACTATTTAAGCATTAAGGATGTACTACATTCAGTGATGATGGTGCAAGTGTGGAGGACAGTGTAGATATTGTTGACGGCGAAACTATTGTGGAGAATAGTGTAGTGGTTGATGGTAATGGGGGTGCAAGAGTTGTGGAAGATAGTAGAGATAATTGCTAGGATAATGGCGGTGCAGGTGTTGGGAATAGTGGGACTAGCAGTGCAAGTGTGGAGAGTAGTGGGAATGGTGTTAGAGACGCTTGTGGAATAAGGTTGTGAATGTAAACAGTGATGGGAAAAAGACCTGAAGAAAACAAAAACAAAACCGAAAGAAACAACTAAAAGGGCAGCAAAGGAATTGCAAAAGAAACATGTGCCAAGAAATATATGTACATTTGATTAGAACGCACACAAGTTGAAGACTTGAAAAAAATAGGATCTGCACTGTTTATATTAGGAAATGTGGTATTTAGCTTATTGCTGAAGTTCTCGTTATGAATCCTGCTAGAGTTTAGGCTTGTGCAGTGTGTATGTTTCAATGCTTGAGCTTCACAAGGGCTGTATGTGAGCTACAGTATTTTAGCAATAGTTGATCAATTTGCCATTGTAATTCCCCTCATATGCTCGCGGAGGATTCACACATCTCAATTACATTGTTTCATTTTTTGTTCATTAAAAATTTTGCAATAAGATGAGATGACCCATAGCTACTGCATGTAGTAGGTGTAGCTAGGCAGAGACAGCCAAGGTTGCTGCCACCAGAGTCTGCAGCTGACACAGCTTATTAACAACCCCTCTAACAAGGCCTGAGGCCAAACAGTGCCCCTTTTACAGATGCTAAGGTTTGACAAAGGTTAAGTTGATAATTTCGTGACAAGTCAGACTGGGGCTAAGCACATGGTTGGCCACAATATAGAGGACCTGCACATGCCCAGCTCATGATCATGACATCATACATAGTTAATTAACACTTAGTAGCAGGCTATTGCTTGCAGTTTTCAGGCTGCACGTATACTCACACACAAACATACACTTAGTCGCACAATACACACACGGTGAGAACAAAGATGACAGTGACTGTTCTGTTCATATGGGAAGGGTGAGTGATAATGTGAGGAGATAGCTATTACACCATACTGCATCTCTGTCACTTATAGCACTTTGTGAAGTTATGTGTGAGTGAAGTTTTTATGATGTGCGTGTATTGTTTTAGAATTTGTTGTAGTTCATAATGGCATTATTACCAACTATAAAGATATCAAGCAATTTTTAGTAAGTTTCTACTTTTTTCAATAAAATAATACAGTGTAATTGATTATATTCTATGAATTTGTAGTGTTTAGACAGTGTAACTAATACAGCTTTACCAAATGTATTATATATTTGGCTACATAGTGCATATTAGTACCTACATTATTGTTGTGGTGGTTTTATTTTTGGTTTGTTGTTGTTTTAAATATGCTTAAAAAGTGCAGAAGTGTACTAATTATAATACTAAAATAATCTGATAGTGGAGTAAATATGATTAATACATGTTTATAGAGGATTGATTTGATAGGTGAAGTAAAATATTTAATGTACAGTAGATATCCCAACTGTTTTGCTTAAAGGTTTGTCGTGGCTATACCTTTGAGTCTGATACTGACACTGAAGTCATACCAAAACTCATGAAGTATTTGTACTATTCACAAGTAAGTGATTTTATATTATATGTGCACATAATTTGGTTTGTAGTGTTAGTCTTTACATCATGTGTTTAGATTCTGTGGTATGTACAGCTAAGAAAAAAAACTGGCTATGCTGAGATGTTTAAGGAAATAGTTTTGGTTGTGGAGCACTCTAGGTATTACACACAGTGTGATGAGTTTATAAAAATACGTGATTTAGATGCATGTCAAAAGGTGCGCATTATGTGCTCGTAATTATGTATTGGAAACCAATCTAATTGTTATTCTTGGATACCATTTGAACGAGTTATTGGTTTGCAATGTTTTGTGTTGTTGTTGTTGTTTTTTGTTTTAGTTTTTGTTGTTGTTGTTGTTGTTTTGGAAATTTGTATTGGAAGTTATGAAGGATACAGTGTCATTTTGCACTCCCATAGCTGCAAAATGACGACTGTAAGCTCTTCACTTATCCTCCTTAAACAGCTCTGTAATCATCACTATACAACCTTCCTTACTTGTGTTCCTCTTATCAAATTGCGATTCATCTATTTCAACAATTTTGGAAAACCTACAGTTACATTGTCAGCTATTGAATTGTAGCATGACACTTCAAATAACTAGTGGCTGAAAAAAAAATTCTCATATTTGCATATGACATCAGAGAGGAACTTTTAATGAATACTAAAGGTAGTTTTTTCAAACTTACTTGACAGAAGTTATACTACGCGCATATAAAATACTATGGTCATCCGTGACACGTGCAGTACCTGAAGTGTACACTAACTGAACTTTGCCTTCCCCCCCCTCCTTCCCTTCCAACCATTGGATAGAACCCTGCAAGTTTTATAGGGATCCAACAGGCTTGGTTATTGAAATTTCAAATCCATTCAAGGATGGGGGATTGGGATAACAAATGTTGTTTTCTTTGATAATGGTGGTTGTGTTTAATTGTTTATGTTCCACTATTTATGTACTATTTAGTGTGAAAGTGGGGTTCCCAGTTTTCGAGAACTGTTGGAACAAGTTATAGAGCAACTAGTAAGTATGAAATGTAATACTTGTTGTCACAATATTTTTAGATTGCTCATTAGTGAGTAAATTTTTTTGGAAGGTAATTATATTTAAACAACTTTTGAGACATATGTACATGTAGTTCTCCTATTTTATTAAATTTTCTCTCATGTGTAAAAATGTACCTTAGTGGTTATGTTAGAGATAATGGTAGCCTGGCATTACTGACAAGATAGGTGAAGCTTATCCTACTTATTCAATTCCTAATTGTATACCTTCCTAAATTTAATATCACAGTAAATGCACGAAAGAATTTTTCATGCTGACATTCAGTATTTTTGTGTAATAATTGAATTACACATTTTTGATGCCTAACAAAGATTGATTTCCACCCTCTTTAGTGATTTTTGTTTTATATTTTAGTGTTTATTTATTTATACAGTTGGTTTGTTTTACAGGAAGGAGCCTTTGCTTTGGTTTGTAAAAGTATTCTTTTTCCAGGAGAAGTTGTTGCAACGAGGTAATTTATTCAGTATATGTTATTTTATAAGAACTTATATATACGCAACATGCGTTGTTGTTGTTTTTATGAATGACATAGGCGTGGAAGTCCACTTCTTATTGGAATAAGAAGCGAGTCACACATAATAACAGACATGATTCCAGTCATTTTTTCATCATGTGACTCAATGAAAGGTACATACATAGTACATGTGAATATTCTTAAATATTTTAAGGAGTGGTACCACTTTATGTAATTATTTTTAAGTACTACCAAATTTTCTCAGTTTGTTTAATTAATACTTAACCCGACATTTAAAACTGAGAAATTTTGCTATTGTTATAATTTAGTCAAGAATGACTGAATCATTGAAAGAAGTAACATCATGAATTACATAAGTGCAATTTTACCCACTTAATAAATAAGTCTACACAGTATTTGTCTGTTACATTTTAAGCATAAGCCCATTGTAAAAAAAGTTACCTTATTAGCAAATATTCGCAGCAGTAAAGACGAAGTTCTTTATTGTTTAGTGCCTTTTCATGTCGTCGTAAAACTGCTATTACGCTCTAGAGGTGCAAGGCTTATAGTTGACAATTTATACTTATTTCACTGTTTGGTTAAGATGGATACTAGAAATTATTACAACTAGCAAGTACTCTGGTGGCGCCTGACATACAATGCACTAACTTATGTAAATTAGGAGTATTAACATAAGATAGTTTTATCCATGGTTTCCCTCTCCTGCTCTCTTTTTATCCTCAGCCATCCCCACCCTTTTTCTCTTAATCCTCTTTACAACTCATGGATTCCCTACTCCTCCTCTGTCAACCTCTCTGTCCTCTGTGTATTTTCTTTCACTTCTTCGTTGAAGTAGTTACTTGTATATCAGTCAGTTATTTCTTACCTGCTTCTGTTTTCTTGCATTCTCGTGCTTCTCTGCCATTGTAGGTGAACACTTTCCCAACTCAGTTCAGCAGTCCAGTGTTCGGTTGTGGTTGTTGTTGTTTTTTGTTTTGTTTTGTTTTTGCAGGTTTGAACCCTGAGAAGGTCGCTTTTTTTTTTCTACTTATATCTCTGTCCATCTATCCATGATGGTAAACTTGACTTTGTGAACTGTTGCCTTCCCTTTTGTACACTTTATCAAATTTTGCCGTCCTCACCTACTCTTGGTTACGCAAAAGTCATCGTTTCACCTCCTAAATGTGATGGTATTTTACCTATTCAATTCGTGGCAATACTAACCAACTCAACTCAGCTAATGAATTATCCGTTAGTGCACACATCAATGTCATTGTTACTGTATACTGCCTACTATTATATAGACTTGCAAGTACCTGTTTGCATTTAGAAGTGCATAGTTATTATCCTCTACTACTTGTTTTAGTTGTTGTTTTTTGTTTGTTTGTTTTTTGTTTTTGTTTTTTTCCCTCACTTACTTTTCTTGACCCCTATATTTGTGAATGCATGCACACACCGCCTTAGTTTCGTTACTGACAGTGGCTTACAGCTTGACTCAGCTTGATCATGAACACACACAACCAATGGTGTCATACTGACAACCCTTTAATGACCCAGCTCAGCTAATGAAGGCTTTATGAATATACACACTATTGTAGTTACTGACACAAACATAATATTATATAGAGGATTTACTCATCATTAAGGTTGCCTTCATAATTTCATTAAAAAATATCACCGTTGATATTACACACCACATGTCTCTTAGACTGAATATTATATACAGTGTATTAAAAATTACTATGTCAGCCAAAGATGTAATTAATTGGTGGATAGCAGTACTTAATAATCATTCAGCCATTAAATGTACATAGTTGACTTTTGAAGCCGATATAGAAAACGTTTTGGACTCAAAGTCCTTCATCAGCTCACAATAGAATGACAAGTATATACCATTCATCACCGTAGTAATGAGCCTGTACTCTATAAAATTGTTGCAGGTAGTACTAAGAATTTGATATTATTATAACTATTGCGAATTCCAGTTGAAAAGGAAGTCCATAGTAGATTAAATTTTAAATTTAGGATGCTTAGAATTATTAATCTTTATGGTGATGGTATATTGTTTATTTTATTAATTATTAGACAATGATTTGGAAGTTTTGAACAGTACAAGCATTTAGATTGATTTTGCTGTAATGTTGTTGCTTGATATTTTCATAAAATACTTAATTACATGGTTATTTTAAATGTTTTTATTTACATTGCCATATAGGCTATGATGTAGAATCTGGAGACATAGAAAGAAATGTGTCGAGCAATAATATGAAACATGCAACAAGTTATTCAGTGGTTAATGTGGAGGAGAGCAGTCAAGGAGAAAGGAGTGTGGAATATTTTCTTGCATCTGATGCCAGGTGACTATGTGTATATATCAGTGAAATGAAATGTGATACAAAAGCATCCTAGAGGGTTTGTGTATGGATTAGCTAAAGTACTGAACAGTTTTTAGAGCATCAGAATTTTTTCATTGTTTGATTTTATAGTGAAAACTCAACTATCAAGTTATTATTAGGATGATGATTATTAAGTAGTAAGAAAACATAGACATACTATTAAATGACTCATATTTCTTCTTCTATAGTGCAATTATTGAACACACTAACAGAGTTCTCTATCTAGAAGATAATGATGTTGCAGCAGTTACCTCCAGTGGAAGTAAGTTTTGGAGACACTTTAAAAGAGAAAAGTTAATTTATATGTGTGTACTTCACAGACTGATGTTTATGCTTGACTATTTGCACACTACATAAATGGGGTCCTTCACTGTTTTGTTAAAACAATTTTTTCATTGTTTCTTCGCAGCCTAAACTATTCTTTTGAATGTTTTGACAGTTGAGTTAGTTAGAACAATTATTGTTGAGCATTAGCATATCACATTCTTTACTAACTCTTCTCTACTGCTTCAATCATGCGTTGTTGTTGTTGTTTATTTTTTTAATGAGAGCTAAGCATTCTTTTTTTTTTTCCCTTATCTGTGACACATGTGTGTGTGTAACTTTCATTGTTGACCAGTGTGAACAAGGGGACAAACAAAAACTTTTCTGTTAATTAGGAGTTATCTATAATACGCTTTGTCAGTAACGACAACAATAATGTGTATGTATTTTATTATTGGCTAAGCTAGGCTGGTAAAGTGTTGTCGTGGTAAAATTTCATCAGTAACAGCAGTGATGGTGGTGTGTGGGTACAGCTGAGTGTGGTTAGTAAAGTATGGTCAATTGATGACTTTGATGCTTCATAAATACTTCTTAACTGAGCCAGGTGGGTGAAGCACCATCAGTACTGGATTACTTGTATGTGTGTAGCAACCAAAAAATTTTTAGATTTTGTTGTGAAGGGTGCCGTCAACATACGATGTCTGGGCCCATTTAGTAGCGCACTCAAACTGAATAGTTACACATTATCCACCACAAAGTCATGCTCCATTTTGCAATAAATTAGTGCCTGAGTGATGCAGCTGTGCCTCACTATTACGCGCATACGGTTGGGGCAGGGTGGAGTCAACTTACAATTTAAAAAATCCTTGCGTGCAATAGTAATGGATCCAGAATCTACTCTCTCGTACTGCTCAGGAATGGATGAATGGCTAGGGTTTAGTTTAAACTTTGCCATGGCTTAGGGTCACAAGGGCGCGACCCTATAATGATGAGATATTTTTTTAATATACAAAATTTTACATAAATAGTCCGCAATAGTTCACATCGTAGGGTGGGTATATAGAAAACTAAAATATAATTCAACAAAAAAGTCATTGTTATGGCATACATGCAAGGGTAAGAATATAATATACAAAAATCAGCTTCAAAACTTCAGCAATAGCTGTACAGTATTGCGGTGAAGTCCAAAATGGTGATGGGGCTATTTCTTCAGATGTGACTAACTTCCAGTCTTTATTCTTTTTAGGTTCTTTCTCCTAGTACTACTTGATGGCCTGCAGAAATAAAATAACTCTGGGAATAGCAGAAGTTAACACACCCTAGCAACCATGGCCTATTCCACAGGTTTTTCGCGCTCAAAGTGTGTGACGGCACTCTTAATCCACAGATACAGCTAGCAAGTACCTTGCCAAACAGTGGAGCTTGATGTTTATACTAACTTTTGCAAATTAGCGATGTACATAAAGTGTTCTTATCCATTCTTGTTATGTACTGCTTTGTTTAGTTACATCCCACTTATTTTCTCGCTTACTTTTCTTGACCCATGTATTTACACACCACCATTGGCAGGGACTTTATTGACAATGCTTTACCAACCTGACTCAGCTTTACATGATCGGTGTCGGTACTGGTAACACTTTACCAACTTGGCTTATTGAGGTATACATACTATCATTGTTGCTTTTTCTTGACCCATGTATTCATTAATCCACACATGGCTGTCCTTAATACTAAAGATGCATTACCTAACCATTGCTAATGATGTTTTACCAACCAGGCTCAGCTATAAATTATTCATGCATACACATATCACCATCATTTTTTGTTTGTTTGTTGTTGTTGTTATTTTACTGACTGATAAGTTTATTACTAGTGGTCAGGGTTGGGGTCAAATACTTCAAATAGTATTTAAATACAAATATAAATACTTTGAAGAACTCAAATACATAATACAAATACAATTACTTTCTTAGAGGTAGTATTTCAATTACAGTTTTTTTAAAGTGATAGTTTTTTTAAAGTGATGGAACTTTACCAACCCAACTTAGATACTGAATTATTCATGAATACACGAACATTGTTGTTGTTGACAGACAAGTGTATTATTATATAGATGGGTAACATAATTATTTCTCAGTATTAAAAAGTATTAGTATAAATAATAGCATGGATAACTGTGCTGTTCAATAGCACGAGTAATGCAATTGAGATAGCCCAAGGCAAAGCTGAGTGCTATTTCAAGTTCTTTACGGGTACTGTTGATCCCTAATAGCACAGGTTACCCGTGCTATCACTTGCAAATAGTAGGCCAGCTTTACTCTGTATCATTCATTCACTATCTCCATATCTCAGGATTAATTTCCTCTGTAGTTTTGCATTCAACCTGTGGCTCCTCCTAATCTGTTGAAAAAAATTCCGTCTAATACAGGTAGAACTTCTGCGCTATAGAATGACATAATCTCCAACTAGCTACCATGTGCTATTTCACTTTCCCAGTGTGATTCCAATTGAACTGCGGTTTTTCCCATACATTATTTAACGGGAAATTAGCGCTCCATCCTATTAATTAAATTAATATGTTTTTTAATTCATGATGAATTCCCTCTTCAGAAGTTACTCTGAAACACTAAGATGAAATTTATGAACAATAGTGTGATGATTTATGTTGGCCAGCATGATCAGCTTGGTATCTTACTTTTCCCCCGACCTTTGCTAACACAAGTCATAGACAGCCAACATCCAAGTATGCACCACCAACTCATTACTGTTTCTTTTTAGTTTTATTTCACTATGATGTATCAAACCTTAGCAGTCTCTAAAATATATTTTGCTGCCAAAAAAAAATGTTAAAGTTTCATTTAGTTTGTGTAAAGAATTGAGATCGGGAAAGTACGTCATTCCTTGTGTATCTTGTTTGCATGAAAATTTTAGCGAATTATTCATGATGAAAGTGTGTGGCAATGTTTTCAGCTCTTTCTATTCATCATGTGAGAAGAACTGGTAGTAGCATGTCTAGTGAGAGGGAAGTCCACACTCTAAAGATGAAAATTCAAGAAATCATGAAAGGTACAATAAGTGAATGTGTATGTCATTAGTTCTTGTATCTGCTCTTGGGAGTTGGAGTGTCATTGAATATATATTTAACAGAACACTCTTTGAATTGTTATCTTGATATACTACTGAAGTTGAAATAAGACTAATACAATACTGATAGTAGTTGTATCTTTGGCAGTTTTATTCGTACAAGTTACTTAAAAGTATTTTAGCTATTCACTACAAAATACTTTCTTACCCCGATTTTTCCTAAGTATTTGTGGCTTCAGCACTAAATATTTAGCCATTCTTACTATCTGAAGTACATATCAGTAGCTCTTGACAACACTACAAAAACTACCAATTTTTGAAATCAATTTTAGTATAAAGTCTTCAATACCATAGTCCACTACTACAACTATATAAGATTTAACAAGCATCTGGATAATAAATGCAGTTTTACACTAAATTTAGAATTACTTACTGCTTTAGTACTAGTAAAAACTGTAGAGATGTTTCAAGAGCATGAATACATGTAAGTTTGTGAAATTTCATCCTCATATTGTACATTGGGTGTATTAAGTTGTTCGTTGTATACTGCATATTTTTCCAAAGGCAGTAGAATAGTTGTGTTTTAGAGCCTTGTCATTTGGAGCTAACTCCACCATACATCTAAAAAATTGTTTTCCAGAACTACGCACAGGCATGCTTGAATGTTCAACATGGGAAAATATTGAATGCTTTCATGATATGATATGAAATACTCAAGGAAAATAACCAATATAAATATCTATGCAGCTAGCTAGCTGCATAGAAGTTGTATAACACTAAATTTAAATTTAAATCTGATGTAAGTTGACTATGCTGTTACATAAAAATCTGTATTCAAAATGAATTGATCACACAACAAAAAATTCTAATTAATTCTAGTTACATTTTATGAAGGTAAGGAAATCTTGATTCAGAATTCAATAGTGTATTTAAGTAGATCATTCAGTACTATTTGTGGTACCTGTATTAAAATGATAGTTGTTATTAATTTATAACATAGAGTACCATAGATCTTGATAATAAGCTCCCAGCTGACCAACATTTATTCTGGTAAAGCATCTCCAATCCCGTAGTAATCACTCACCACAATTTTTTTGTGGTCTGAAGTCCCAGCTTATCAAAAAAAATCAGGTAAAGGGTTTTTAGTCCCATAGTAACCACTCACCACTTTTTTTTTTAGCTGTACTTTTAAAGGGGACAATATTCCAATTTGTGTTCATTTACAAGACAAAGTATCATTCATTCGTACATATAAATATATTTATAAAACTATTGGTGTGCTTGTGTACAAATGGCAAACGACTTACTGTATTTATATAAGTACCGATTGGTAGTCATTAACTATTAGTTGTAACTGACAAATACAGAATTTCTCTCTTACTTTAATGTTTCCAAGTGATGGTAACTTTTGTATATCTATTTAAATTGTCCGTACCTTTTGACAACAAGCACTAAAAATGGTTGAAATTTTTTATCGAGTATAAAGGCTCTCCTGCAACTTTTAAACAAGAATTTGTAAGTCCAAAGCTAAATAAGAATTACTGCTATGGTATCTGAAGTAACTGAAGGCCAGTAGAAATGCAGTTTAAAAAGTTCAGAAACAAAACAAAAAACACCGATTTAGCCAAGCCTGAACAGCTTAAAGCGTGCAAATACTGGACAATAATTTAAAGAGTACAGATTACTACAGATTTTTTACTAGCTGTTGTAATGATCACAAAATATAAAAATTCCCCTGTTGGTGTATCCACATTAGCTATTCATCATTAAAATCTTACCATATTTGATCACGATGAAGCTAATGTGTTTAACATACGGTATGTGCTGTATATGGCATATATTTTAATAGGACACTATAGCAAGAGTTAAGTGTTGCCAACCATATCAGGTGCATTGTAGAGTGGTTTGCATTTGATACAGTTATTTAAATTACTGGTAAGACTTGTACCGTAAGTTACTAACTAAAGGTGAAATACTAAATTAGGTGTAATAGTAGAAGAGATAACTCAGTTGTAATGCTTTTTTTTTTTTTTTTTTTTCTGTAGAAGAACACCATCATATTTAGGGTAGACAATCAGGATAATATTTGTGTTGTTTTTATTGTTGTTACTGATTTTGGCAAACTAGGTAACTACAAATATTTCATGCAGAAAGAAATATTTGAGCAGCCTGAAAGTGTTGTAAACACAATGAGAGGAAGAGTAAATTTTGAAACAAGCAAAGGTAGGTTAAATACACCTTCTTCTTATATATATATATATATATATATATATTAAATACTACATATAATAGTTACTCTGGGTGGAGTTAAAGATCAGATACCAGTTATACGTCGGTGTCGAAGAATGCTTTTCATTGCTTGTGGAACAAGCTACCATAGTGCTCTGGCCGTAAGTTTCTTTGAGTAGAGTTGTTTCAGCAAATCTCGAAAACTTGATATTTTTTATGCTATTAGGGTAATATATATTATGTATTAGTAAGTTTTTGTTTAAATACTTTAATTTTTATAAAAAGATCGAAATCATTGATTAAAAAAAACTAATTGTGGTATGCAGTCTAGTTTTGAATTACCTACCAGAATTATGTTTCACAGCACACTGAAGTTGAACTGTTTCCCTTTTGATAACATGCTGAGATTAAGGAGATAATGTCAAGTAGCTCTAAAGGTCATCAATGTAACAATTTATTTTTTATTATGATAAGAAACATGGCCATTAATCACCAAGTATTCTACCGGAAAGTGTTGTTTATGATGTTGTGGTTGTAGGTGTAGATATTTTTAACGTGTCCGTTCAATCTTTATTACTGCCTTGTTTAAACTACCACAAATACATTTAGTAGTTGCATTGTTTAAAATAACTAGTTCTCCATTTGTCAATGCAACTCAAAAGTGTTTCAGTGGAAGCTTATTCATGTACAATACGGGAAAGGCACGGCAGTTATCCTATTTACAAAAATAATTCTATTTACTTGACAAGCTGGAACATTCTTATGACTGAACAATGGTGCACAAAATTTGTCTTGTGTGTTGGCAGCAAGAGGCACATTACATTAATTCTGCAATAATTATTATAAGTGACTTTTCTTTACTCTTTTTGATGAATTGTATAAATTTTATTTGCTTGTTCAATTGGTCGTACAATTTTTTTTGTATGTATATCACTGAATAATGATTCCACAACACAAATGTTCATCTAATACATATTATTGTTGTGCACTATATTACCATTTTTGAAGTTGACTATGCCTCATTCAAATACTGTGAATGTTGTTTTTGTTGTTGTTGTTGTTTTTACTTTGGTGTTTTGTATTTTTGGTGATTTTTTTCGTTGTTGTTTTTCATGTAGACCAGACAAGTTGTTGAGGAATTAACAGAATTACCAGTAATGGTAGAACTTGCTTCCGATTTTTTGGATAGAAATACTCCAATTTTTCGTGATGATGTTGTCTTCTTCATCAGTCAATCAGGTATAATAGTATAGACTGAAATTATACTATCTGTGTTCTAAATTTTTTTCATAAAGAAAGATGAGAACTGTAGTATTCTTACTAACAACTTTTAAGACACTTGCATATCTATTAACTTATTTGAAGATAAAATGTGTTCATTGAGAGTAAGGATGATATTGTCAATGTGTTCAATTAATAACTATTTAGCTATTGGTAGTACAGTAGTATAGCTAGGCTAGCTCACAAGCACACTATAAATAGTTGATTTATTATACAATAAACACGAAGTATACGCAACTAAGTATGCTTTCATATGTACATTACATACATAAATGCATCTAGTCAGATCTTTCTTTTTTTCTTCATCTGCACAGTTCTAGTTTTCAGTAATTTTTATCAGCCATCATTTCTTAGTGAAGCAAGCTATAAAGGTGCACATAGTTCTCTGTACAGTATGTCTGAAGTTGATCTCTCAAAGATTGAATAGAAAACAATATTCCGTCACATGTGTTATTAACATGCTGGACTTCTATATATACAGTAGGACACAAAAAAAGTTTCGAATTCCGTTCCGTAGTACGGCCGTAAAACGGTAGTTTTTTACCTGTAGTTTTTATCGTTGTGTTCCGTACCGTTTTGACTAAACGGCCGACACCATTTACTAAAACGGTAAAAAACTGTGAAGCATTTCCGTCGATTGGTAGGTAACCACTAATTTTAATATACCAGTATAGAATTGATTTCTTACCTCAATTTCCACAATTATTGGTAGGTCTATAGTATCTATTTTTAAACTACAGTAGGAGACGAAAAAAAAGTTCCGAATTCTGTTCCGTAGTACAACCGTAAAACGGTGGTTTTTTTACCGTAGTTTTTATCGTTGCGTTCCGTACCGTTTTGTCTGAACGGCCGACACCGTTTAATAAAACGGTAAAAAAACGGTGAAGCATTTCCGTCAATTCACAGATATTTTCTAGCTAGAAACTCTTCTTATAGCTATATCAGCAAGCTAAGGCCTTATATCGACCATTAAACGCTACGGGGATAGTGAAAAAAAGCTCGTACAAAATTTTAACTTGCTTCAATAAAGTTGCAGACCGAAATTCCGATGGGCACAGAGCTATAACGAGGTCCACACTTCGTAGATCTTCTGTTAGCTACCGATGGACCTCCAGTAGTAAAAAAATCTAAGCCGGAGAAGGCCCTAACTTCGAGAAAACCTCGAACTAACAATTCTCCATGAGACAACTTCGAATAGGACGGCTTCAATTTTTTTTTACCCAAAAACCTCCGCCTCTGGAGCCTATAAACAAAAAATAGGAACGTTTTATTAGATAAATGATTTTTTATATTTCTTTGAGCGAGACATACGGTGAACGAGAAAGATTAAAACGGTAACGCGGTCGAACGGAACGGCCGTTTTTTAACAAATGGCGTACCGTTTTTTCCCCGTTTTTTAATTGTGCGACGGCCGTTTTACGTAACGGAATCCGAAACTTTTTTTTGTCTTCTACTGTATACAATATATTTATTTTTTTTTTTTTTTTTTTTTTTTTTTTTTTTTTTTTTTTTTATTATGCACACACATGTTAGAGGGTTACAGTAGTCGTTTTGTTTGTTTGTCATACTCTAATTTTGGAGATTATTGAGTTTGGTATAAACTTGCTCAGGACGATGATTTAAGACCTTTATTGTGCTTTTTTACTTACTGATTTTTGTCGGCTCCACGTAGGTACTAGATTTTGTTGGTAACACCAGCCTATGGTCATATCATAATCACATGAGCAAAATAATTTCTTGCTGCCCACAGTAGTTTTGGTTAATACTGAATAGTTAACTGAGTGCTGGAATTAATATTTCGTGTTGACACTATGTACTGGTGAGTATCTCTTACATGTTTAGCTTATTTTATGATAGGTACATCTACCATTTCCATGACTTTAGCTTATTAATACTTGGTTAGGAATAGCCCAATAAGTCATTCTTCTGATCTAAGAAATAATTTTGTAGTTGTGTATATTAGTGCTGAAGTTTCGCACATTTGATGCTTCATTGTAATAGCATATACATACCATTGGCTGAATTTGGCATACCTCTTGTATGCTTTTTGAACTAAATTGTTGTCTATTTAATGGTGTTGCAACATTGTAGCTTATTGAGAAATGGAAAAATTAGGATGAATCAACGTGGATTGATATCTTAACTGCAGAAATTTATTATTGTTTAGCTATAGTTTTAACATAATCTATGATAGCACAGAAAACAAAAGTATTTGAAATTATAGCACTCATGTAGCGAAAATTTTACTTGGATTTGCATTGTAAAAATTTTATAATGCTACTCGTCCTATTAAGCTGAATACCTCGATTTTTGTACAATGTATTATATCTATATTATATTGCTTTGATCTTAGGTGAAACTGCAGACACCTTGAATGCACTTCGTTACTGTAAAGCGCGGGGAGCACTAATTGTTGGCATTACTAATACAGTGGGAAGCTCCATCAGTCGTGAGACACACTGTGGTGTTCATGTTAATGCAGGACCTGAAATTGGGGTTGCAAGTACTAAGGTATTGTTCCAACCAATTATGTAGTATTTTATATGGAAATTGTATATTCACTATTCTATAAATACGTGTATACTTATTTTAACAGGCGTACACCAGCCAAATACTAGCCATTGTTATGTTTGCCCTAATAATGAGTGAGGACAGATTGAGCATGCAGGCGAGGCGACAAAAAATTATTGAAGAACTAAGAATTTTACCTGGTGAGTATATTAATAATGAAATAGTGGCAGAAATTAAAAATATTTACTGATTAAACTGTAATTTAAGTTTAATAAGGTGATGTTTATCTCACTATGAAATATTTGCAAAATTCATTTACATACATTTTCCGCTTAATTTCTTTAAACTTAGCTGCTGTATAAATGTAATGAATGCCTTGAATCTAAAATCAAATGACATAAAACTCTATGATTTGAAGCAATTTTATTATTAATAGCTATAGCCCCCCCCCCACTCATTTCAATCTCTATTTGATAATTTTCACAATCACAAGAAGTTCTATATCAGTGGAAAAAACAGTGTATAATATTGGATCATGCCGTGCATGGTGTATGTATGTATAGACTAGAAGATCTCTAGAACTCAGAGACCACAAAACATCAGAGAGCTTCTTATGATCTTGTAGCATTAGTGGTAGCTGAACATTACAATGACTGCACAGTCTGAATGCAAGTCTGAATGCATGAAACAGAAATGTTTGCACACCTGTACATACAGTAGGAGACAAAATAAAATTCGGATTTCGTTCCATAGAGTACGGCCGTAAAACAGTAATCTTTTTACCGTTGCATTTTATACAGTTTTGACTAAACAGCCGATACCGTTTACTAAAACAGTAAAAAAAATTTAAAAATTTTTTTAAACGGTTAAGCTTTTTCGTCGATTCACTGATAGTTTTTAGCTAGAAACACTTTCATAGCTATACCAACAAGCTAAGGCCTTGTATATCCTTCCCATTGAGCACTATGGGGATAGTGCAAAAAAGCTCGTACAAAATTTAACTTGCTTCAATAAAGCTAAGTACCGAATTGTTGATGGGCACACAGCTATAACGAGGTCCGCACTTTGTAGGTCCTCTGTTAGCTACTGATAGATCTCCAGTAGTAAAAAAATTTAAGCCCGAGAAGGCCCTAACATTGAGGACACTGTGCAGTAGTCAAGCTAACAATTCTCCACGAGACAACTTCAAATAGGACGGCTTCAAATTTTTTTTACCTGAGAAGCTCCACCTCAGGACCCTGTAAACTAAAAATTGGAATGTTTTATTGGACAAACAATTTTTTTTATAATTTCTTCGAGCGAGGCATGCGGTAAACAAGAAAGATTAAAGAAGTAACGCGGTCTGACAGGGCAGCTATTTCTTTATCAAATAGCTTATCGTTTTTTTCCCCTGTTTTTTTATCGTGCGACGGCCGTTCTACGGAACAAAATTCGAAACTTTATTTTGTCTCCTACTGTATGGTGGCCTCGTAAATTAACTCATAGTTTACACATCATCAGGTGAATGTATAGCTACATTATAGTGACATGACATGCTTAACCCTTTCACCGGTAGATTTTTAAAAAGAAAATATGTAAATAGATTTAAAAATCATAACAAATTAAACAGTGAAACAAGTACCTAGAAACCATATATATTCATGTAGCATAATAGTTAGGGATTTTGAAAAACCACATGTATGTTGCCTAGCAACAAACCACAAAAAATTTGCTTATAATAAAAAAACTATAATATTCAGCATGATACTTCAAAAAACAGTTATGTTGTTCAGGTGCAACACATAAATGGACCTTGCAAAAGGAGCATTGAACGAGATTTGTGTCGGTTTCCAGGACGAGATGTATTTCTTTTCTTTCTAATAGATGAACATACACGTCTACCTCGTCCACGTCCAAATCTCGAGCCTCCACAACAACTGTTTTCATCTGAACTGCTTGCACGTCCACTTGAATTTGAAGATATTTCATCTTCACTTGTATTGTTTACAACTACAAATTGCAAACATGAAAATTATTTATTTGAATTACTTATGTTTTTTGCCTGAACATTCTTCTTGATAAAATGTACTTCAAAATCACACATTGATCTCTAATATTGAGTTGCTGTGATAGCTATCATTAGCTAGTGTTGAATCAGTGCTTGTTGCTCTCATTGCAGCTAATATGTAAACTGCATAACCTAACTTACTATGCTCTATTGGCTAAACCTAGAACTAACTATCCTTGCATTGCTAAGCACAGCTATCTAAGACATTCCCAGTGTTTATGACTCACCTTCAGCATCTAAAGATTCAGACCCATTGCAAGTGCTATCATCAGAAGATTGCACAGCATCTTCTATAGCTTCCACTTTCCTAGAATTAACTGTTGGCGATCCAATGAAAGCAAAAATATCTGTACTGCTCTCTTGCAAGTCCCCTTCATCGCTCTCTGCTTCAGATAATCCGAACTCATCGTCAAACAACTAACTAATTAAGGGATATTAGTATGTATCTCAGCTGTTGTGTTCTTTTGATTTTTTCCATCTGATTATAATGCCATCTTTGGGCCCAGGATCCTGCCTGGCAGTATTATTCTGGTGTAAAATGTTTAGACTAACTGCTTAGTTTCCTCACTCAGTGTACCCTGACTTTGAGATGTGGATATTATGGGGAAAGCATTCACTTGAAGTCCAATATTCTCTGGTATACATCTGACAGTATATTGCCTTTTTTGGAGCGACAAGGGCATTATTGAACTAGCACACTAGATTGCTGTAGGACTGCATAATTCTATTGATTGACTTTCTTATCTGTCGTATACCCTAATTCGTTGCTTTTCCTTCGTGTGGTGTTCATCCAATTGAGACTTTCTCATTGCTGTATTTTTTCGTTCCTGGTACTTTTTAGATAAAATTGATAAGCTTTCTTCCTCTCCTTAACTTCGTTCTTCATTTAGCTTGCCATATAGCTTGTTTCTCCTTGTAATTTATGCTTATAAATGTGTTACTTTAGTTCCCATTTCTACCAAGCTTAGCACATGTCTACACAGGTCTGTGGTCTTACGCAGGCAGTTGCAAGCCACTTATGACTCAGCAAGTTGTCTAAGGCTTGTTTGAAAGCGTAGTGTCTTGGGCTCAGAAAAAAGTTTTTCTTAACAACTAAAAAAAAAATTGTGTCATGGACATCATATCAGTGAGACAACATTATGCCACATGAAAGTACTTTCGTTGTGCAAAGGGTGTACAACTAGTTGATTTTGATCAAATTATATATTTATGGGTAATAATAGAGCTGAGTCAGGGAGAAAGCACTTTTCATGTATTCAAATTCCTAATTGCTAATTAGGATGTTGTGATCAGCAGTTATTGAGGGGTGTAACTTGCCACTCAACTCCATGAATATTTATATATATAATATCTATAAGCTCCCCCTTTTATACCAAACTAACTTTATTGCACTAAATCATTTTGTATTTTCACACTCTTAGTTTCTTTTTTTTTTATAGCCTTTGTCTTTTTGAAAGTTTTAAGGTAGAGTGCGGTTTTCGTTTTTCTTGGCTATTTACATAATAAACTACTTTTACTAGTCTCTAATTTTAAAGAACTGAAAGAACTAGTATCATAACTGGTAATTGGAATGTACATGGTAGCAAAAAAAAAAATTTTTTTAAGTCTTGTTTGCACAAGACAATGTTGTCACCAATCATCAAGTTTGAACTTCTTTTACTAATTTCAACAATTTGTATGAACTAGAGAAATCATTAAATTATAAAAACAAGAATAAGGGGGAAATGCCACCTGTAAAACTTTCAAATATGATTTTGTAAATGTCAAATGTGATTTTATAATGTTATTTTCACACTACCAAGGTATGTGGTGACAACAATTATTTTGTTGATTTTCAGTATGGCTCAAGTCCACAAATTTTTCACTTCTTTTCTTGAATATGCTAATATCCTATTTATAGCAAGTGTGATCACTTATGGCTATGTTTGTATTACTAGTTATTCAAGAGAATGTTTAATATGATGCTTGTACACAACTTGTTCTAATCTAGACCTGATCAGAAAAGCCCTGGCACTTGATGGTGAAATGCTGCAATTGGCTGAACGATTATGCAAAAAGAAAAGTTTGATAATAATGGGTCGTGGATATAATTTTGCAACATGTTTAGAAGGAGCATTGGTAAGTATCTCAGAGTAATAAAGAATTGCATGCTGTATTTCTTTTTGTTTGGTTTGTAGGTTTTCAATCTACAATTTTTGTCAATAGATTTGTTTTCTGGTACATATCAATATCATAGTGATTATTATGTTGTCGTTTTGAATGTGAGACTTATAATAATACTCGAAGCACTTAAATTTATATAAACTATTGATTGGCGTTATAATGTAGAAAATTAAGGAACTTACTTACATGCATTGTGAAGGCATATTGAGTGGTGAGCTGAAACATGGACCACTGGCAATGATTGATGAAGATATGCCGTGTATTATGATAATAATGCAAGATAACACCTACAATGTAAGTTACAATGTATTGTATTATAATAATCGCAAATTTATAAAATTGGATGTTTCTAATTTAGTGCTAGTGCACACAAATTTTGCTCTTGATTCATTACATTCTAGTGGTATCCAGCAATTAGCTGAAATTTTAATGTACGTAGAACTTTCTTAACGAAGCTAAAATTGTGAATCAAATTATATCTACGTATTTACATAAGCTACCGGTAATCAACATCGAAATACACAATTCAAATTATTAAAACACATGAACCAATACAATAATGTATCACCATTCATTTAGGTACTTGCTCAGGAATCTGTTTGTTTTGAAGAGGCTCTAATATGATATTATTTGAAATTAAAAATTACATTCTGTATTTTTGTAGATCACAATTAAGGCAGATTTTGATGTGTGCATCATACTTGTAATTGTTTAATAAAAATATTAATTTAAATTTTTTCAGAAATGTTTGAATGCCTTGGAACAAGTATCAGCACGTTCAGTAAGTTCATACCTAGTCAAACAACATTGTGACATGCTTTTCAACTCGATTCAATACTTATTTAATAACAATTAACGACTTATTGACAAAGACAATAACAAGTGGTACATGAATAAGTAAATACATTGTTGAATAAACTTGAAATAACAAATATATAGATATGGTAAGATTTAAAGATCTTCTAGTCTCAGGTAATTTGTCTGTTTTTTTGTTTGTTTGTTTTTCATGTAAAGTGCAAACATAAAATCGTATTACATTCTACATGTTCAATTTTTGTTTTTGTTTAGATGAGTTATTGAACCTGTTTTGATATCATTTTCGTTCAGGCCCAACCTATTATAATCTGTGGTGATTCTGATTCACTACTTCACTCCAATACTGGATATACTTTGAAAGTGCCTCAAACTGTTGACTGCTTGCAAGGAATTCTTACAGTAATTCCTCTGCAACTATTGTCATTTCATATAGCTGTGCTTAAAGGATATGATGTAAGCCAACATTGCCATTATTGAATTGTTTTGTGTTGTAACTAAGCAAAAGCTATACTATGTATTCAGACACTCTGTCATTTTATGTGTGCATGGGTTATGTGTGTGTGTATTTGAGATTGGGTTACTTATAATATATATACTAGTGGTGTGCTTGAGCACAAAGTGGCGAGCAAGCCTGAGGCCTAGTTATGTTATATAACTAGGGTATTATGGTAGGTAACCATTAATTTTAATATACCAATATAGAATTGATTTCTTACCTCAATTTCCACAATTATTGGTAGGTCTATAGTATCTATTTTTAAACTACAGTAGGAAACAAAAAAAGTTCCAAATTCCGTTTCGTAGTACGGCCGTAAAACGGTAGTTTTTTTACCGTAGTTTTTATCGTTGCGTTCCGTACCGTTTTGTCTAAACGGCCGACATTGTTTACTAAAACGGTAAAAAAACGGTGAAGCATTTCCGTCGATTCACAGATATTTTCTAGCTAGAAACTCTTCTATAGCTATATCAGCAGGCTAAGGCCTTATATCGACCATTAAACGCTACGGGGATAGTGAAAAAAAAGCTCGTACAAAATTTTAACTTGCTTCAATAAAGTTGCAGACCGAAATTCCGATGGGCACAGAGCTATAACAACCGGTGAACGAGAAAGATTAAAACGGTAACACGGTCGAACGGAACAACCGTTTTTTAACAAACGGCGTACCAGTTTTTCGCCGTTTTTTAATCGTGCAACGGCCGTTCTACAGAACGGAATTCGGAACTTTTTTTTGTCTCCTACTGTATTCTGATCGTCTGAATTACAAGTAACTAGTGTCAACAAGCACGCAGTTACACAAAAACGCCAAGAAATTTAATTAACAAATACATTATGTACTCAACTCAGTTTTTTTCTGAGTAGTGGTGGCTTTAGTATTAAGGAATTCTGACTATCTGAATTATTCCTTGACAACCAACCCAACAATCACTCGTCTACAAAAAAAAAAAAAAAACAACTAAGTTTTTGAATTTACATTTTGTAAAGGTTTTTCAATAACAACTCCCAACAACTTTTTATGACTTGATAAAGAAGCATTTTTAGGGAACTTTTACACAGTTTTGAGCTTAACCCTAACATAAAACTTACTTGCTCTTGTAGTACCAGAATAAACTGGGTGCAAACCCAACAAGCTTGATTTTTTTTTTTGTGATAAGAGAATCCATACATATATATATATATAGATATATAATTATATATAACACGCTTGATTATTTTTTTTTTGTGATAAGAGAATCCATACATATATATATAATATATATAATTATATCGAACGTTACTTTGTTCGATGTTCAATTGTCCACCCATTATACTCTCTTGCTCATTTGCCAATAATATCTACCTCAATATTTAACCTAATTCTATACTATAAGTGCTATAATTGTTTACACTGCCAAACAATTAATCCAAAATACCTATTCTACATTTAATTTGCCTGCCTTGCAGCTTCGATCCCAGAAATGCTCTGTTTGGGTTGCAGTAAAGCTTTACTGGTACTTACTGGTAAAATTAGTTGTTCAAATGTATAAACTCTATCTAGCCCAAAGATCTCTACACACGTTTACTAGAATATGGGATGTCCTATTTTTGTGGTGAAAAAGTGTTTTATATACATTATATAATATATGTATATGTGTGTACATGTATCTGTATATTTTAGAACATAGCTAGTCACATGCAACCAAACTGATTGGTTGTTACATGGATCTATGAAGGTGGATCCATGTTTTGCAGTATTAGAAATCAAGTGAATCAGATGCTTGTTGCTACGCCTTATCAGTGTTATTTTGTTAATTACTGTATGTCATAGCCATTTCTATGCAAGCTCTAAAACAATAGATTTGGCTATCGTGAATCAGCAAAAAAAATTACATCTTTCGCCTTGAGTAAAGTCATTATAGCAGATTTACGGTATCCTAATCTAGCTGTTGTAATATATTATGCATGTACAGTAGGACCTCAGAGTTACGGAACCATTGGGAAAATGGGGTGTCCATATGTAACTCTGAATTTTCTGTAACTCAAAAAAGCCTCCTATTTTGTAATACATTTTAAAATTGTGTTCCAAATTCTTCTGTCTGAAAGCCATCAAATCATAAAGGGTACTCTTTCACACTTCAAGATCTTCAACAATTGATGCTAGTGAACTTCCCTTTTTCAATATTTGAACATCTTTTCTATAGACAAGACAGTTCTCTTCTTTTTTTTTCTCGTAGTAGAAGCCATAGTAGCCTAAGTGAACTACTGTGCAGCCACCTGCGTGTTAACGACTCTTACCATACCTCAAAATTTTCCACTCATTTACGATTATCTGTTCCAATCTCAGTGTAATAGTCTGTACGTTTAACTGGTATCTCCGGAACTCTGAAGTCCGTAACTCTGTGGTCCTACTGTGTAAGTAATAATTTATCTTAATAATCAACACAAGCTTAAGAAGTTTTACTCAGCCCCCTTTGCTCTGGCAGTTCTGACATCTGCCACATGTGTAATCTTTGAATATCTCCGGTGAACATAGCCTTCTCTTTTGATGTCTGCAAAAGTGAGAAATGGAATTAAACTAAATAATTGGAATCTTGCTAAATTAAGATATTGTTCAATGTTTTGAAGTATCTTATGTTCAAATTGTGGTTAATATCAGTTACAGCAGAAGTAAAGATACCACATTATTACCTTGAAGACAATCAGCCAAGTAATTCTTGTAGTGTTAGCAAGCTTTGTGACCTTAATTTTGTAACACTCTTTCTAACTCTGGTGATTGATTAAATGGTTCTCTTTCTCTTTTATATACATACTATTCATCCTTTCAAAGGTGTACTGGCAATCCTAATTCTGTTCTTGTATCCTGTACCATTACTATAGCCATATTCCGTAAAATTAATAAGATAAGTTTTAGGTTGAGCATATATCTGTATGCAAGCCAAACAGCATCTATTATTATCTGTTATCGTCGTAATATGTTCTTGTGTATGCGTATATATAGTATTGCTTCTTTGTTGTTGTTTAGTTTTGTTGTTGTTGTTGTTGTTTTCTTTAGGTTGATTGTCCACGTCATTTGGCAAAGAGTGTCACTGTTGAGTAAACATTTACTTTTGCTTTTGTATTTGTAATACATATTTATTTTTAGTCCTTTTATTTGTCATTTATCCAATATGGTATTGCTATGGCTTTTTATATGCATTTAATTGAAATCTAATGTAAGTATACGTGAAATTAAGAGGCAATTGTGCTGCCCCCAGAGTCCTTACTCTCTTCATGTAGTGGCTGGCTAACAAGCCTATCCTAAAGGACAGCACAGGTTCTACTTGTAAATTTTTAAGATTGAGATATAGACTGATGAGAGGCATGCGTGCCCAGACAGTTAATAGTAATGGCCGCACATGCACTCACAAACACGAACACTACAAACTTCTGGACACACGTGGGTCATAAATCATACACACACATGAAGTCACTAACAAACGATACAAGAGTACACCTACTCCATACAAGCCACAGCTACGTGACACAAAAAATATATGCTAGTTATCTTTCAGTTCAGTCCACTGCCTTATCTTGACTGTCCTCATGTGGCTTTGCCCATACTGTAGGCTTTTAATGTACTTGAAGTTGCCACTATTTTGTGCAATTTACTCAGTTCTTGGTAATGGTGATGATAATATGCTTCTCTTTAATTTAGTTTACAAATTTTCTTGAAGGCTCAAAAAAATAGACGTCTTGTACAAAAATATTAATCTGGGAAGCTGTGAAACAAATTTGATGAGAACCCGGTGGTGGTTCAAATTGGTTGAGCCGACTGTTTCTTGTCATAATATCCTTACGACATTAATGTGTAGCATCTAGTGTACTTAGCATATTTTTAAACATTTTATCTGAATTTGTTTGAAGTATGAAGATATTAATCAAACCTTTATGGACAACATGCAGTGTTTAGTACCAGGAAGAATGATAGACTTTACACATTAATGAAATAAATTTTGAAACTCAGTCAGTCACACTTATATCGGAAATTAGTATTTAATGGACTGCATCTGGGTATCTTGTTATTTGGAAATGTGTCAACAAGTACTTCCACCAAAATGCAATTCAGGAAACTTTACATAGGAAGGCGCAATGTAAAACTATCAAAATCTCAACAAAGCCCAAGACACAAAAAATAAATAGATTTAATTTTTAACATCTTAAAATAATACAATTGTAAGTATTCAAACAAATGACATCCAGCATGTATACTTAAAGAAATAAAATACACTCATAGTTGAAGCTTGTTAAAACCAGGAATAAATTTCAGTTAAGAATCATACAACTATTGTTTCTTTCCACTCACATGGAGTGAATTGTCGGGTATTACGTTGACTGCTTGAAATGATATGAAGGGCAGATGACCCAAACAAAATTATGTTGCAAACAAACTTGCTATCTTTCTGCAGTCCTTTAGTACCATGTTCAACATGTGCTACTAACAAAATGCTTTCATTTGACATGATGGTACATACAGAAGTAATAGAACAGTGCTACATATGTGCTACGTATATGCGAACAAAGGATGTATATGTGCACAATGCTATATGCAGCATGCATACATTATCTTGTGTGCTACACATACGCAGTTGCATATAAGCCACTCATGAGCAGTGGTACGCTTTATGCTTATACCATGGTTCGTTCAAACCGTCCAATCAGATTTCTCAATTCGGGGTGAATAAATCACTTATACACCGCCTAGGAGGTGAATATTTTTTGCCGGTGGCCTAGAATTACGATCTGTAGCTAAGCGAAGCGGCGACCAATGAGGCTACAGAAAAAAAGGTTGTTATGCGTTTCTTATAGCCTAGAGCCATGGTACAAGTCGGTTGCACCGCTCGGTGCGCGGTCGGTACGGGATTTACACTATCCTCGGGCCTTCGGCCCTCGGTTGTGTAAATCCCATACCGACCTCCACCTCGTGATGTAACCTATACATGTATGTTGTATATATGTGACATATACCAATTTTTGTGATGTGGCATATGAGGATAAATTTGTATGTTTCACATAAGCAATTACATGCATGTCACTCATGTACATGTAAGCTGCATTTGTGTGGCATGTATACTATTTTTGTGTACGTGGCTATGTGTAAATGAGCAATACTCAGTAGTCACTTGTCTGCCTATAGTGCGTGGTACATTTGATGCTTGCCTGCCAGGGGTGTGTGGTACATGTACTACATGCCTGTTTGGTGTATGTGATACATGCGCTACATTCTTGCCTGGTATCTGTGGTACATGTGCTGCATGACTGCCTGGAGTGTGTCTCCATGATAAGTTGGAGACTGAAGTATGGTCAATTGTAAAAAAAAACAACAACACAAAGTAAAAATTATTTTCAAGGTGATAGTTTTTATTTAAATCAAGCTATTAAATTCACAAAAAATAAATTGGTTATAGTAAGCTAGCAAACAAGACACTCTCTGGTTTTGGTAGAGGAAAAATTATATACATCTATATTAATGTACACATGTCTACATATGTCCATGGTAAGAATAGCACAGGTCACAGTTTACATAAAATAGGTGGTAATTTATGTAGTCAGCGCATTATGCATATACCATATTAAGTTTATTTATTGGCTGCTAATACTATTCTAGTACAATCTTGTTGTTTTTAGAAATAAGTTTTGACCTGGAACATATTGTCTGGAGTAAGAACTGAATCAGTCATGATGGGCATCAGTATCTTTACATCAATTTTCCTACCCCGTTGCAAAGGATTCAGTACTTCACTTGAAAGCTCTTTTCATACAAAAAATTGATAATAAACTCGTAAATTTTGAAAGAATGCAGCTCTTTCAGTTGGTGGAAGTTTCTCAGGCTATAGTTTTTGTCCACATGATGTCATCTTCATCAACTTAGCATATCCCAAGCTACCTATTCTTTTATTGCTTTTTGGTCACTCATCAAACATCTGCTAATTACATGTGACTCCTTTATTTCTTACAGTAAAGTAGCTTTTTGTTGACAAAAAATTGTAGATGTAGTAACACAGACTATCCATGCATGAATAAAAAGAACATGCTATGATACTTCACCAATTTTATCATCTTTTTTCTTCCAAAGTTTTGATGACGATTTGATTTCAACATTAGCCATTTCTTTTTGGCAGTGTTATATCAGAAGAATAAGGATATGTCATCAACAATCACAGACAGTGACTTCAATTCCCAGAGTTGCATACTGAAGGGCGCTAACTATTATCACATTAACTCTGATGATCATTTTATTATCAGCTTTCAGGTGATGACTCAGCAATACAATGAACGGATTCTTTTTTCTTTCACTGGAAAGAAAAGCTTCCTTATTCACTTGAGCTTCCATTGATTAACTGAACTTAGTATCTGCAGACACATCACGAAATCTCCTTAGATATTCCTGGTTATTTATTGATGGTCAATTTTCATTGAGATAAAAACTATGCAAGTATGCTGTCCATACATAGCACACACATTCTACACATATTGCAGGAGTACATCTTTGTAAGCCATCTTCTTAGTCCAATTAATTTTAAGTAAAAGTATCCCACCATCAATTACATAACTTGTGCTTACATTGCACCAACTGTTAGAAAAATCACTTGTATGCAGTTTAACTAACTGTGACTCCATTGTTTTATGCATCACACCATCATTGAATAGAGATATTAAAATTAGTGTAAGTTCATAACTGAAGTATGGAGTCATGTCTTCTCTTCTATATACCAATGGTTATTAAATGTGAAAACTATTTCATGAAATCAATATTAAATATCTTTTTGTTGATAAGTTTTGCTTGTTGTATATGATTTATGAAGATATTTTGATATATATGTATTCTTGATTTTGTAAAACCAATATTACTTCTTTTCCTGAATATTCACCCAAGCTTTCTCTATACAATTCCATAACCTTCAGCAGAAGTTAAATTTGTGGATAAGTGTAGTTTTTTTGTTCCAATTGAAAGGCTCAAGTTGTTCAACCCATTCCTGTAATGGTCATGAATTCTCGAATTTTCTTAGAAACATCAAATCTATATCTTGTTTAATGGTAGTGTGCTTGGTGTTCGCGAGTGCTGTCATAGCCCCATGAATTTCAGCAAACCTATGCATACATTGAAGAAGGACAGTTTCATTAAATCCTTATCCTTTTATCAACCAACCATCACTCTTGATGGATTTCATTAATGATTAGGTCTGTACACAACGCTGCCCAGTGTGTGTTACTTCTTGCTCAGTAAAGCACTTGTATAGAGAAGGATGATCGTTTTGCAATTTAAGCATTATCTTAAATAAATTCATGCACTTTTTGCTTAATGAACATTACCAGTTGCTGCAAACACATTGAATATCTATTCCACTAATTTGACTGCCTCAGTATATTCCATATACTGCACCCAAATTTTGGCTGTGCAAGATTTCTGACATAGCAGTTATTTGTACTGAAGTAGACATGGATTAAGGTTGTGAAGTGCTTCATAATTACTAACAAATTTAAGTGAGTTTGTATTCGAATTCCCTTATACAATTCATGAATTTCTTTGGCCTCAATGTGGTCAAGTTTTCTATCATCAGTTTTAATGCTTTCTTGTGTCTCAGTATTATTAACTTTAAACATTAATCATCAGCAGAAACTTGACTGCTATGTGACCAAACTTCAACTAGTAATTTGTTTGTAAATGCTGCTGCTTATATCAAAAATTGATTAAGCAGAGCTTCTGAAATGTTTTTTTTTTTCAGATATCATATTGGTGACAGCATTTGGGCCATAAACAGTACCTGTTGCTTTTTTTTAATCCTGTATTTTTCATCATGTTGCCAATGCTATCCATGTAGCTTATCTTTTACCTCATTTACAAACTACATGCCAACATAATCTAAATTACTTTTATCAATATGCCTTTTCCAATGTAATGAATGGACATGGCATGTTCAATTGTTTGGCTTGACTTTAAACATAATTTAGAGTTAAATAAATACAAATTTCATCAGATCGGTTGAAATATATAAGTTGAAGTAAAAGAATTTCGGATTTGTGAGGGTTATTCTCATGAAGGATTTATACTCCAGTTTCTTATGAATTCTGCACAGTTAAACATCATTCCAGAGTGCCAAATAATATCTGAATATATATTTTTTTAAAAGAGCAGAAAAGGTTGGAAAAAAATGAATGCAAATTCTCTTAGAGGAATATACTTAAGAAATAAATAGTACTCCTTTGTCTTTTACCAACTGACTCACTTTAACACAGTTCTATTTTTTTTTATTGCGCCAACAACTAAGTGACAGGTGTAACTTTAGTTTGGGGTTTCAGATGGCTATCATACACATAACATGGTATTATATAAGTCAAGTGTCTGATACAGAAGAATTGGATTAGTAAAATAGATAGAATGAGGAATTGCCAACAGACATTCAGAACGATTGGAAACGGAATAGTGAACTACCTCTCTTCTCAGAACTGCCACAGCTAAGATTCTAATTCACTACAGAGAAGGCTACAGTGAACACCCAACTCCACGGGTTCTCTGATGCTTCAGAAAAAGGCATTGCTGCAGTAATGTACGTGAAAGGTGTACATCCTTATCCGACAAAAACCATCTCCATCATAGACGCTAAGTCCAAGGTTGCTCCCATCAAGCCAAAAATATTTCAAATGCTGGAAATTACTGGTGCACTAATGCTTGCAAAGTTAATTGACCAAATATGTACTATACTTTGTATACCTGTGTCACAAATATGTATTTAGAATGACTCTACAACCTTACACTGACTCTACAACCATATTATCCTGGCTAGATAGAAGATTAAAAAAATAAAAAGGAATGTTGCCAACTTAGTAAATAAATTACTGATCTTCAATTTTCTACATGGAAATATGTCTTTACAGATGACAACCCTGCTGACTTCACTTGTAGAGGCAAGCTACCTAAAAATCTAGTGCATCATTCCATATAATAAAATGGACCCACTTGGCTGTCACAGTAGCTGGGTCTACAGCACCTGACTGCCTACTCGAATTTGTTGGAGAGATACTCGACTCTCAGAAAGCATGGATCCTGAGGATTTATCAAATTGTCACGAAGATGAAAACATTCAAGTTCCCGACACCTCTATTATGGGATGAGTTGAAACAAGCTCACAAGTTATATGTGAAGTACTCTCAACAGAGCTACTTCAATGAGGAGCTATCAGATCTTCAAGCCTGAAATTCTGTGTATACACACAGTCCTCTGATAATGTTATGTCTAGTAGTCAATGCTGAAGCAATTCCTCATATCGGTGGAAGAAAACAACAAACTCATCTCAAATATTCGCAAAAGCATTTGATCATCTTGCATGGGAGTTCAAGACATAGTCTTTATATTTTGAAGGACATAAACCAGAACCTTCTGCATGCTGGTCATCAACATATGACAGCCGATAATGGCCAACAAAATCACATCCTTTTTGGCAAAAAATTAGCCCTATCAGTCTACCGGAGTTGTGTTTCGTGCAAAAAAAAACAGGCCAAGACTGTTAATCAACTGATGGGTCAACTGCCCACATATAGATGTGTCATTGGATATCCATTTCTTCACACAGGAATAGATTATGCTGGTCCTATCAATATTAAACTATGAAGTGGGAAAGCCAGTATATATAGTCATACATCTGCATTTTTTTCAGTTAAAGCTATACACCTCGAACTTGTATCAGACCACACAACAGAAGCATTTATTGCTGCTATAAGCAGATTAATTACTCGATTACATTCTGATCATGGTTTTAATTTTTTAAGAAACAATCGAGAGATCAGGAAAGTCATTAGTCATTTACTTTGTGAAATATGTAACCACAAATTTTTGACTTCTGCAGCACATAGGGAATAGAGTAGAGCTTGATAAAAGAGAAATCAGCAAACTTTTATGGGCTCTGGGAAGCCAAAGTTAAATCTGTAAAGAAGCTACACATTTGCAGCAAAGATCACCAATTTATATTTGAAGATTTATCTACTCTTCCGGCTCAGATAGAAGCTTTACTCAAAATCGCTCTCTGGTCCCTTTGTTATCTGATGATAATGTTATGGCTCTTACAACCAGACATTTTCTTATAGAGCAACCTTTTAATACAGTTCAAAATTCCGACAACTCTGATCTCAAGCTATTATGGAGATGGAAATTGGTGCTGAAGATCACGCATGATTTCTGGCAGAGATGGTCTAAAGTAAACATTTTCACACTCAAAATATTAAAAAAGTGGAAATAACTTGCATACAATAAAAAATGATCTAGTTAAAGGAGAGAGCACATTCATAAGGAATTGGCTAATGGATAGAATTGTAAAAGTATATCTCGGCAAGGATGGCAAATTTCGTGTGGCTGATGTTCGAGTTGCAAAGGTTTGTAACAAGCCCTTGTAGCCCTGGCCTTATATTCAACGTGATGGAACTATTTTTTGTTTTTGCTTTAATTATTTTAATAATCGATCTTATACTCATTTAACCTTGGCTAAAATTGTATTACCTAGAGACTTTAAATATTCATTTGTTACAAAGTTGGATTCACTTATCAAGGCCAAGGGATCACCTTTACCAACTTCCTACAATTTGAATATAACAATCATTTCACGATACTTTATGGCTCTGGCTTATGGAGTAGTCCCCCAGACTACTGCAATCACAAAGGAGAAAACAAATATTTTTCTTACGTTAGGACGAGATATGCAACGTATAGTTGGGCATTTTCCCCCTTGTTACAAGTTGTTGTGTTTGAATAAAATTAAGAATGAAATTTTTGCTTTCTGTAATGTCAAGATATTCAAATTTTGATTGAGTATAATGAATTGGATTTGGAATTATTCATCTCCTGTTTTATTTAAGAGTTATGACTGTCCTGAGCAAGAAAAACATATTCGGTTAAAGTTTCCTGCTCCCTTGTTATTAGCAGACAGTCTTATACTATCTTAATTCATCATCATCATCATCAATGGACATTAGCGTGTTATGTTATCTTTTTGTATCTTATCATGTCTCTCTATGATTAACAATTTTTGGTGGCAATATATAATAAGACAGTATAATAGTGTATAAATAAAAACTTTTAAGTGAAAAAAAACAAAAACAATTTGCATGTATACTTGTATATAAATTATCAAAACATTAATTATGGCAATGACTGCAGTTTTGTTTTGTTTTTGTTGTTTTTTTCCTTTTAAGTGTGCATGTGTGTTTCTTTAGCCAGAGGATAAAACTGTACATAACCAGACTCAACTATATGTAATATAGTGGTACATCCTTATAACTAGCTCTACTCTATGTAATAATAGTACATCCCTATAACTAACTCTACTCTATTTAATAATAGTGGTACATCCCTATAACTAGCTCTACACTATGTAATCACAACTTTTAGATTGATTTACGTACCACAGACGGTACATATAGCACATTTAACAACACGCAAAGCAAGTATTACAACTTATGATACAAATAATACAAGTTTTATGGTAGTGTATCGCTCATTCAAAAGAGTAACTTATGTACTATTGCAATACATATTTGTGGTATGTCATTTACCACTACTTATACATGTATAATACATAATTATTGGCGTAGTGCACTACTTCACTACTGTTGTATATACAGTACCATGTGTGTGGTACGACAGGTTAGCCGTATAATGATGAAACATGTACCTCATGTGGTACATGTCAATTAGCGTGCGACACATGTGATTTAACAGGTGGTATATGTAATCAATTATAGGCTGTATGCGATATGTTGCACAGCTCTCATGTTATGCAATACCAACAACTTACATTAAACAAACATCTATGTTTGTAATACTTGGGTTTTTGTCGAAACTTATGTAATATAGTATGCGATACCTGCGATAGGTAATATAGTATGTGGTACCTGCTATAGGTAATATAGTGTGGTACCTGCGAGAGGTAATATAGTATGTGATACGTGTGATAGGTAATACAGTATGTGGTACCTGAGATAGGTAATATAGTATGTGGTACCTGCGATAAATTACAAAGTGCCTGTGTTGGCTACTTCTAAGGCTAGGGTAGGGTATAACATGTGTACCGCCTGTACAACATGAAGTTATCATTAATTACTTATACTCAAGTTGTACTGTGTGTGTAGCATGTTGATTCACATGTACCAAATGAGGTACATATTCGATTATACATGGTACTGTAGACACTACCTATGTGATGTAGTGTACTAAATGTAGAATTAGCTATTATGCATGTACTAGTAGTGGTAAATTACGTACCACAAAGTCGTATCGATATAGTACAGTATTACCAATTTTGAAAAAGCGATATACCATGCGGTACCATATGTTGTACAGCACTTAATATATGCTATACCAACATGTGGTACTGTAATAAATACATTTAGATTCTGTAATACTTGTGTTTCATATTTTAATTGTGATAATATCGTGGGTAGTACATGCGATAAATTATGTAGTGCCTGCGTTGGCTACTTCTAGGGCTAGGCTAGGGCTAAAGTATAACATGTGTACTTACATATACCACTGTTAATCATATGTGTCTCACACTAATTGATATGTACCACATGAGGTACATGTTTCATCATAATATGGCTAACCTGTCGTACCACACGTTGTACTGTATATACAACAGTTGTGAAGTAGTGTACTACATTCACAAGTATGTATTATGCATGTTTATGTATAGGTAAATAACATAACACAAATATGTATTGCACTAGAAGAAGCGAACACACTATAAAACTTGTACTATTTGTATCATAGGTTGTAATACTTACATTAAATGTGCTACATGTATCGTTTGGGGTACATAAATTAAATTTGACAGTGCTAATATCTAAAAGATGTACATCCTATTCTAGTCGACTACAACATGTGATACATGTGGTACAATATGTTGCACAGCTTTCATGTTATGCAATACCAACCAAAACAAAACAAAATATCTACATTTGTAATACTTGGGTTTTATGTCCAAACTTAGGTAATACAGTATGTGGTACGTGCAATAAATTATGAAGTGCCTGTGATAAATTATGAAGTCCCAGTGATAAATTATGAAGTGCCTGTGTTGACTACTAGGGCTAAGATTTTTTTGTTACCTATATTAAATATTATATTATAGGTGTCGCATGTTAATTGCCATGTACCACACGAGGGTACATGTTGCATTATCTTTTAATTTACCCACATGTACCATATTTCGTTCATAAATTGAATGTAAAAGTGCACATATCAACAGTTGTACATGCTATTCTAGTCTAATAAAACATATGGTACACGTGGTACAATATACTTCTTATACATGCATAATACATAATTATGGGTGTAGTGCATTACTTCACAGTGCCACGTGTAATACGACAGGTTAGCCAGGTAGCACTATACCAATAAATAATGAAATGCGGTACCATATGTTGTACAGCACTATATATATGCGATACCAACATGTGGTAATGTAATAAAAACATTTACATTCGGTAATACTTGTGTTTTATGTTTTAATTTTGATAATATCGTGCGTGGTACATGCGACAAAATTATGTAGTGCCTGCGTTGGCTAGGGCTAGGGCTAGGGCTAGGGTAGGGCTATAGTATAACATGTGTACTTACCTATACCACATGTTAAATCACATGTGTCTCACGCTAATTGACATGTACCAAATGAGGTACACGTTTCATTACAATACGGCTTAGCTGTCGACCACACGTGGTACTGTATATACAACAGTTGTGAAGTAGTGTACTGCATCCACAATTATGTATTATGCATGTTTATGTAGTGGTAAATAACTTAACACAAATATGTATTGCACTAGTACACAAATAACTCATTTGAAGAAGCCAACACACTACCATAAAACTTGTACTATTTGTATCATACATTGTAATACTTGCATTGCGTGTTGTTAAATGTGCTACATGTACCGTCTGTGGTACATGAATCAAATTTGAGTGCTAATATCTAAAAGACGTACATGCTATTCTAGTCTACCACAACATGGGGAAAAAGCAACTAAAAACCAAAAGGAATATAAGAGTTGACTGAAAGAATAACTACAAGGAAGACACACACACAAAAAAGTGACTCTTTATTAGGGATCTACTGTACATGACCCACTATCTAATTTCCATTTGTTCTCGAGTCCAACTGTGCCAACTTGGTACATCATACTCACCTAAATAAATGAGAAATTGTATATTGGCATAAATTCATGCTATGTAAACTACATTAAGCATACTTCGAAGGAACAGTGTTTTAAGAAAAACATGAGCTGTTTGCTCCACAACTATTGCATGATAATTTATAGAATTATTACTTTGCAAATATATAACCGATTAACGCCGGAAATTAAATTCGCGATTACGTGCGCGTACTCCGAAATTGTTTACAAGAAATCGTGACCGTCACCTCGAGGCTTGAACCGCCTGAGCTTTTTCTTGTCTAGAGGCAATACGCTTCGAAGTAACCGACGGCGATGTATTAACTGATTGAAGCTAAAGCCTTCCTCTACCCGCGGGCTAAGTTTTGTTTAGTTTCTAGGCGTTTGAAGTGTATGAAGTGCGCACTCATTGGAAACTACAAGCTTCAAGGTAAGTATACCATTGTTAGCATCAGTATTGTAAAAGTTTAGGCTAAGACCTCATGTTTCATAGCTATATATTGTTTTAAATGTTCACCAGCCGCTTGCTTTGAAATAAGTCAGCAACTATGGATTTTGGCTGTTTAATTTTTTTTTTGTGTGAGCCATATACTAGAATAATATAATATTGTAACATAACAAGCAATTATATAGACTACTGTGTTTGCAATTCTAGGATTTTTTTCTGATAATACTATGATGCAGTCTGATTGAACTCCCATGGTGACAAAGCCACACCCCATAATCACCACTGTACCGTACCATGATGTGTCTGTTGTTACTGTTCTTGACATAGATTGCACATCCTTCTCTTCATACCTGAGAAACTTTCTCCTAAGAAATCCATTTTATGGGCACCTTCAAGTAGGGGAGAACTGGGAGGAAGAAAGTCTGTATCCTCATGCAATAATAACTTGACCTTTTTGTGGTTAGTGTTGTTCAAAATCTATATAACCCTCTGTGTATGAACAAACGAAGCTAAAATAGCTTGCCTTTTTCAACCTTTATTTCTTCCAGATCATTAAATTCTTCATTGCTGCCCTCCATGAAGACTTCTTGGCCACGGACCTCTACACCTGAGAAGTCTTCTGCCTTATTCTATCTCTATTTCTTTGATATCATAAAATTCTTCATCACTGCCCTCTATGACTTCTTGGCAGTCTTTAAATTTTGACAACTTTATATCATATTAATAATAGATAAATATTTTTGTCTATTAGTTATAGCTATACATATTTTTTTTTTTGTAACGTTGATTTTCTTTATAGACAAACAGTGCTACAATTTCAATCTACAAATAATAAAAAAATTTCTATGGTAAGGGTCATTAAAACCTTGCCTCCCTTACACTTACCTCACAGGAGAATCGCTACGGCGTTGTGGGAGCTCTTGAAACACTTGCGATTGCTGCTGGTAGCTAATTGAAGCGGGTACTATGGCGGTTACGCAAAAATGCGTAACCCGCGCTGTGAAGCACCCTCGTACTTGACGCGGAAACGCGTAATTCGGCGATAATCGGCAACATGGGGAAAAAGCAACTAAAAACCAAAAGGAATATAAGAGTTGACTGAAAGAATAACTACAAGGAAGACACACACAAAAAAAGTGACTCTTTATTAGGGATATACTGTACATGACCCACTATCTAATTTCCATTTGTTCTCGAGTCCAACTGTGCCAACTTGGTACATCATACTCACCTAAATAAATGAGAAATTGTATAGCTATTGGCATAAATTCATGCTATGTAAACTACATTAAGCATACTTCGAAGGAACAGTGTTTTAAGAAAAACATGAGCTGTTTGCTCCACAACTATTGCATGATAATTTATAGAATTATTACTTTGCAAATATATAATCATATTAGCCAATTGCCTAAAATTAAATTTGCTTGGCGTCCAGTTTTGTGTTTGGTCTTCGTTCTCAGTAATTGAGTACATATTTGATATTCCAAATTCATACAAATTTTGTCGTCCCACTTCTCTACGTCTTTCCAAATCTATTAAAACTATCTCTCGATCATCTTCTCGAAAACAAATGTCTTCGATCCTCACATCATTGTGAGCATAGCCTGAACTGTGAAGATTCAGAAGTGCTTTAACTGTCCCATTTACTAATTCTATCAAGAAGTGGACAGAAGTAGAAATTTCCTCCTTTGTGAGAGGTGATCTCATTTGTGGATACTTAAAAAACCATTTAGACGAAAACTTCACACGCCCAATAGGATATACTGAAAGCCGTGCTTTATCAGGGTCATCCAATAAGTCCAACTGTATCTCATTGTCCATGAGAGAGTATTTGTAATAACAACGATTAGTGGGATCATGTATGACGACAGAAAGTCCTGATTTAACTTGGAAAGCGTAGCGGTCAAATTTTTGTCTAATTCAGTCAGAAGAAATGGGAAAAATTCTACGCAAACTACGTTGCAATGGTAAAATGCGTTTTTGATTATTCCATGCTTCAATAATCGCTGGTATAATCCTTGCCCGAGTCATAGGGTTCCTTGTACAATCAAATCGAAGCAAACTTTCGTCAAATGTAACAGTAACTTCTTCAGCATTTCCTGGGTTAAGAGGAATGAAAAACCCCGTCAAGGTATTTGTGGTATGTCCAGTGTTTCTCAAATGTATAATTTGACACATAATGCCATTGGCAAGTTTGTTCACTGTGTTCAAAACACTACTACTTGATTCCACCTCTATTAATACAACTGGATGGCTTTCATCGTTTATATTCTTAAAAAGTATTACATCTGGTTTCTGTAAGCCTCTAGATATTAATGAGGTTTTTGCAGCTTCACCCATACTAACGTCACTATCAATTACACATGTTCGATCTCCCTGCACTGGTAGATGTAATGACTTGCTGGCATTTGATGAATTAAATAGTGGCAAGAAACTTGCAGTAGTGTCTCTTTCGAATACACAGTTGGTATGCTCGGATAAATATGCTGTTATATTACTGGTAGCCATTGGATGAGTGACACCTGCAGGAAAGAACACAACATACGATTAATATAGACCGAACACACTGGAAAATTTCATTCTTAATCCAAATCACAAGCAGTGTTCATTATCCATTACATTTTAATGAATTATCAACAACTTCAAAGCACTCATTAAAAAGAGTTTATACTTCAACAAACCAAGTTGTTGAACTCTGTAGAAGTCATTGACATTGAATATTTTCTCCTCATGAAGCTAATGTGTCTTAATATTTGGATGGATTAGTTCCGACGGTTAACAACTACTTGAAAATATTTTTGCATGTTTCCTTGTATATCCTTGGTTTCATCAGGCACTGTCACTAAACTTTTTCAACCACTTTATATTATAAGATTAAACAATTTTTACAAAGAAAATCATATGCAAGTGTCCACATATATCATACTTTGTCCACAAACGAAGTTCATAGGTTCCAAGTATGTATGTGGCAGTCACAGAATTTTACTCTATCAATCTGCCACTGATGGAAGTTCTGATTACCTATTGTCTGCCACAGAAATCACAGTTCATGCTATATCAGCAAAAACCATGCAGTACATCCAATGTAGCTCATGATGCAATTCCACACAACAATTACACATAATAAATTTTGATAATTCTGATCTTGTATTCTCAAAAACAACAACAATAGTCATTGTCATCATAATTAAATGCATAA
>WLWD01001818.1_pt1 | contig 88533 bp, 58 predicted proteins | sample 6712731 | NCBI WGS metagenome assembly WLWD01 (sample SAMN12718690, study PRJNA576275) | sponge metagenome | isolation source: marine sponge | host: Mycale hentscheli | place: New Zealand: South Island, Marlborough, Capsize Point | collected 2014-11-01
AATAAAACATGGATGATTTTATTTCTATCTAGAAAATGTTCAAAAAGCATACCATGCACGATATATTATATTAGCAAGGGGAATGGAGGCTAATGCAGCAATTTTATGGATCTTAAATATGTGATGTGTTAGTCCAGTATTCACATCGCAAACCATATTCATTTAGATGATACAATATTGTAACGCTTGCATATCTCTATACTGCTATAATTTCCTTTCTATTTTTTTCTCCTCTGTATAATATGTAAACTCTTTTCTTTCTTTTTTTACTTCTCAAGGAGAATGTAGTATTTCTATTATGGCTGTCAAATTTGGTGGACTTGTCATATATAATTCTATTATTGAATGAGTGACTGACAGTAAAGCTATCGATCAAGTCAAAATTTCAAGTGAGTTAGCTACCTGTCTCTAGTTTACCTATTTTTGTGGGTCAAACACCATTCCTCTTCAAAACTCATGGACAGAACTAGACAAACTGAAAAATGAAGAGCAATGAAGTTTATTCATATGGTCACTAAAAAAACTTTAAAATTGTAATTGAACAGTAATTTATAAATTAATACTGCATTCATTTAATATTCAATAGTAAACATATTTATCTGCTATGAGTCACACCGTATATATTTTCATACTCAAGACTTTTAATGAATGTCTTGTTAAGAATTCTAAAAATCCACAACTTCATAAATACTTTCTTTTCTTTCTGCTATCCCATAGGCGACATTCTCCTTGTATTCACAATCTGCTACGCCATAAGATAAGTTTGTATCTGTATTCAAGATGACATCCTTGGAACTTTTGTTAACTTCATCCCTTCTTTTCTTCTTTCTTGCCCACACAGTGGTGGCTACCGCAATTACAGTGATGACAAAGAGACTAAGGCAAAATGCACTTCCTAATCCTATAATCCAAGATGCTATAGCTATTGGAGTGTAATACAAAAATACATTATATGCAATTTTGAGATTAATAATTATTGTTGTCAGGACACATTGCATACCATATGTGGCTTCAGTCACTGAAGTAGTATTGACATTTGGTAGAGATGTAGGTATCATGGTTGAATAAGAAGTGGTTGCTGCCATTATCGGAGATGATGTCATCTCTACAGCAGTATATGTGAAAAACAACAACAACAACACTTTAATCATTGCTTACTCTCGATCATTTACACTGAATATTTTTATTACTTTGTAGTTAAATACTACTTGATTAATTTAGATATAATATGTATATATATATATATTGCTTTTTGTTTGAATGAACATATTTCAGTAATATTAAGAATTTTGGTCACAGTAAAAAAGATTGAGGTTTGCAAGGAGTCATTGCTTTAATGTATGCATAAAGTCTTATCAATAAAATAATCCCATTAATGAACTACGTAGTATCACAAAGTTGTAGCACTTTTTGCTTCAACTTCTAGCTGGAATCTCAAAATTTGCTCAAAGTAGTGGCAATGTTTGAAAAAAAATGATGTCAGATATGACAAATTTTTGAATTTGTAATTAAAATAAGTATACTATCAATACAAGAGGTAGTAGCATAAGTGTAAGATGATTTATGGCTAAGTGTGGGTTATGGAATATTTTTTAAATCATGAGTTCTTCAGCTAACCCGAGGCCAAGGCAGAGGGATAGCTGGAAGTGAGTGAGTTAAAAGCTCCTAACCCGCTAATTACTACCAAGCTTATACCAGGAGTTGTAAAATCTCATTTTCAGTTGGTGACAGGTTCTTTATGTGGTCCACATGTCTCTTCCATAACTGACCCATAACCTCCACTTCTACACTGAAGTTATTAGTTATCACTTCTTGTTCTTTGTCCTCAAGAAGTTATGGAAAAATTTGTTAGTAGTCCTTGACTGCAAGGTTCATCAGTTCTAATGTATTCAGTTTATATAACGGGATGCTGAAATGATTTTATTTTTGCAATGATCAAAACAATGCAAAAAATAAAATGCAACAAAAAATCAGTGACAACAAATTAATAGAATAAAAGGAGTTAAAAACTATATCAGGAGGGAAAGTTTGGGAAAGTGTGCAACCACAGGCTTGCGTTTCCTTTCCATATGGAGCATTGGCAATTCTGCCCATTAAATTATACCATGCCACCACAACCATTTATTCCATGCCTAGCAAAATATTGATCTTATATTCAGTCATCAAGAGCTAAACTGAATAAGTTACTAATATCCTTGGGTATATGGTTACAGATTTCAGATATATTATATCTACTTGAGAAGAGTTTCAGTATTATAGTGCATAAACAGCAAGAAAACACCTTGTGACATCAAACCTTGCTTTCGACACACATATCAAGATATCACAGCTTCTGAAATCGAAAATAATGTTTGAACAAAGTTTAGAAAATTTCATAATGTACCAAATGATATAACCTTCAACATTGCAACATGATGTATTACTTGAAGTATGTAGTAGGTGTCATTTTCTGATAATAAAAAATACAAAATTCAAGAAGTTAAAACTAATTGCAGCTTATTGGAGAGTAAGTGTATTGTGGTATAAAAATTGAGCCAAGAATATTCCAGTAAGAGAGAACATTTCAAAAAAGCGAAACAACTAAATTTGGGGCTGCTTAAACCTCTGCAAATTATAGCTCGTGCTACAAGTTATGACCTCGTACATTGCATTCTCCCTATTCATGTGGGCAGCAATGATCACTGATTCCTGAAAAACGAAGCTAGTATAATATATGTATAATACTCAAGATTTATATGAATTGGAAATTGTTAACAAACATATACCATATTTAATTACAGTAACATACTTCTATCAAGCAATCTTGTCTGATTAGCTATGACAGTTATTAATATACTTATGGAAAGCTAGGAGCATATAGCCAGTAACTCAGTTAATAGATTAAAAATTATATAGTTTATTCAACTTTGTATGTGTTAAATAGAACCATGTTGTGGTATCTAAAAGCTTAGCAGTGCCAGATTCATAACGCAACTAGTATATACAATCACCTCAAATGATTAATTGGTCTGCATCAAATTGAATCAATATATAAACTATAGTTCTTTCAAACTGAAAAAAGGTTTGAAATTCCCTAACCCTCTATAGTCTAATTTTTCATGTCCATAATATTTATTTCTTCCCAAAGCATGTTTCTGCCACATTGTCATTCACTTTATTATGGTAAAATTCTGAAATTATGTTCTTACTAGCTGGTCTAAATGTCACTTGAATAGTCAGCATTCTTATTAATAGAGTTAGAAGTTGAAACAAAACTAATTCTTTACAAACACTTGGCTATTTTAAAATAAATGAACTTGTTGAGTAGTGCAAAAGTAAATGTAATAATTCTGTCTGTAATCCATTATTTTTTATATTTAATGTAAACTCTAGACATCGTAACTAAAACCTGCTTTTATTCAGCTTTAAATGCTCTATAAATACAAATACATGATATTGTATCTGCATTCATTGTGGCCATTAAAGTCGGCACGGTTTATGATTTGTCCCCATACAGTGTTGTAGGAAGATGCTTCAGTATAGGGGAGGGCATGTTTTTGTGGTTTAACAGTGTTCATGTGAGAAATCACCTCGTTAAATTCTGCTCTAATTACGGGGTGCCACTCCCCCCTTCCTATGCCATTGCCATAATTCTCAGAAGATTACTGGTATTATTGTAAGAATGTTTTCACTTTCAACTGACAAGTCTGTTTAGATTTCCAAACTTTATCTCAAATGTTATGAGCTCCTTTTGGTTAGATTTTGAACCGTTTGATACAGCTGTTGTGATCATTTATTTATATTGGAAGGTTTTCAATTTCTTTAAGCCTATTAAAATGGAGTAATTTTTTTTTGTAATGAAAGTAAATTTTAACGACAGTAAACCCATGTTTGAAAAAAACAAAAAGCTTTTAATGCTATAATATCAAATATAACATATCTAGAATTTCCTCATCTCTTGATATGTCTATTAAATTTTAGTATCACATTGGGTAAGGTTGGACATTGAACATCCACTAGGAGTCATATGGAGAAATAATTTAGTCTGATGATTATATTACAATACCACATTTCAATAAATACGGATGATTTGCTGATTAAAAAATACGAAAGATTAATTAAAATGAAGAGGTAATTTTAACAGAAGAGATGTACTCACAGAGTAATACACATTCTGATAAGCCATATGTTATTATATAATATTAATATCTTGATATAGGTAAAAATAGGAGTAGTTATCTATCCTGTTGAGATATGTTTACAAGGAGCTTCTAGAAAATTAAAATATAATTCCTAATTGATAATGCATTATAACATTGCTATATATTTTAAACACTAGCAAAATTAATTAAATTCTATAAATATAGCTAGACTCCTCACTTTCCAATGATGTTCTATAAAAAAGATTATTTTCACAACTATTTTAATTAAATATGTTAGTGGTAATGTAGCAGTGAGTCTGAGCAAATGTACAAATAAAATTAATCAAGTGTCATTTCAGTTATCTTCATCAATCTTGAACACTGCCATTGGAACTCTCACTTGATGTACTTACTCTGCGCTTCTTATCTACCACACTGTATAAATTCTTATTTACGACACTGTATATCGGACATTCGCCTTGAATCTGAACACTCTCTTCTGCTCCATTGCTGTTCGGTGTGTCTACACGAAGTGTAGACATACTGGTAACATTAGTAGAGTTGTAAGTGTCTTCTTCAAGTAGAGCATATTCAAATTCAATTTCTTCATTCACTGTTCCCAAAGTGATATTGGTTTGAATGTTACTGACTAATGCATCTGATACAACTGCATAGTCTGAATCTTTAATAATGTTGGAGTCACTGCCACCATCTTGTATCCTCTGTTCATCCACTATCATAGGAGGTATTGATACCATTTGTGTGCTTCTATCTTCATTGACTTGTACTACAGTCTGTGAAAAGTTTCTGTTGACTTCTTCATAAATATTTGTCTCGGAATTCACACGTGATGAATTCACATGAAGAGGAACTGTACGAGTTTTCTTACTTCTCTTTTTATAAAATATGAAGACAATGAGAAGGATGACTGCACATGTTAATACTATGGCAATCAGTGTAATAGCTACTATGACTGCTACCAGTGGATCAAATGTGGATTTAACGGGCCCTAAAGTGGTTAAAGAGGTTGAAACCGTCTTCACTTGTACTGAAATCATGGGAGTAATCAGATTTTCTGATATTGAATGTGTTGAGAAGACTGAAGTTGTTGAAGGGTTGATTATACTGGAAGTTGTCTCTACACTGGTAACTTCTTCATTTAATTCATAATTGAAGATATAATATAGAGAAAATGAATACTTCAGAGAAAAATAGTAAAACTCCTTTTATAGTGCCACACCATTAATGATGCTTCACAGCTTTCTTGTAAATAATTAATGCTGCTGTGTATTATTCTATATAGTGCACTCCTGACTGAGATATTTTTCCCTATGTTACCCTAACCTTAGTACAAATTACACACTCCCTCATTCTATTAAACTTTGGTGGATAAAATTGTAGTTATACTAGGTATTTGAAGTAAGATTAAATCAGTTTGTTATATAATTCACCTATATAATTCACATAATGAAAAATACACCAGGTAAATGTAAGATATATATTTAGTACTAACTACATGAGTCAGAGTGTGCTATGGTGAAACATTTCACTAGAAGGCTAATACATTTTCACAGGCCAAGAGGCAAGTGAAAATAGCCTGAGATTAAAAATTTTGCCACATCACTCTGAAGAGTGTAAGAAGTGATTTATTCCATGCTAGATATCTACACTGAATTAGTTTGTACTAGGGTTGGTAACTCTTGAAGTAAAGTTGGCTGTTAAACTCACTAGGGGCTCCCTACACTCCTGACATTATAGCAGCTGCTCTAACCTGGTTGGGTAGGCTTTTACTAGACTCCCCAGAAGATAGCTGTAAAAACCCAGAAAACTGGTAACAAGGCCAGTTGCTATTACTGTTAGGGTAATGATCTCACCAGTGCTTGTGTGAGATCTCCATATGTGATAACTCAAGTTTCTCTAATTTGTGAGTAACTTTCCTAAAAATAACATTGTGAAAATATTTAGCTGTGGAATAAATGTTTACTCTATGCTAGATATCTTCACAATGTTAATTTTAGGTATGTGACAGGAGATAACTTACATAATCACATGTTGTTATTTCACTGCCAAGCTTATTACCTTAACAACTGAGCTGGGCTTACATTTTCAGGGTTTTTATAGCTACTTTCCATTTGTTAAGCCAACCCAACCAGATTAGAGCAGCTGCTAAAATATCAGCTGGGGGTGTGAGGAGCCCCTAGAACGTTTTACAGGCCCTAATGCAAACTACTTCCAGTGTAGATATCTAGCATGGAATAAACCACTTATTAAACTCTGTCAGAGTGATATGGCTAGATATTTCACTCTTAGGCTTTATTTTCACTTGCCTCTGGCTCATGGAAATAAATTAGCCTGCTAGTGAAATATTTCGCCATATCACACTCTGACTCATGTATTAAGTTACTGCGTGTATATATATATATCCAAGCTAGATATCTTCACAATGTTATGTTTAGGTACTCTCATTACACTCTGATATGCTAGTAGTTATACAACAACCTCTACCTTACTTTGTTTTCAGTTTTTACAGCTACCTTACCCTAGTGAAGCCTACCCAACCAGGTTAGAACAGCTGCTAAAATATAAGCTGGGGGTGTGGTGAGCCCCTAGAGAGTTTAACAGCCAACTTTACATCAAAAGTTATCAACCCTAGTCCAAACTACAGCAGTGAAGATATCAAGCATAATTACACTTGGGCAGAGTGATGTGGCTAGATATTTCGCTCAATATTTTGCCATATCACACACTGGCTCATGTAATAATTACTATACATATAAATATATAATATATATTAACCAATTTATTGCTACTGCCTCAAAATTACCTATTGAAATAGCTATTGGGACTCACTGGTATGTTAGCCACTGAATTGCTCAAAGAGTTGTATTAGATTATAAAGATTTTTCAACTATATTGGTGTTCTTCTGTTATTATGTTCTATAAGATATAATTGGAATCACAATAAGCTAAGCCAATGGGGGTGCAGGAATGAGAGTATAGAAGTTTATCAAAGTACAACAGCTAAAAAGAATGTAGATTTCACTTTCATGAGAAGAGTGGCTAGCTAGTACCTTATGCCTCATTACTTTTCTAGAATGTTGATGTGACGTCATGATGAAAATGAAAAAAAAAATTTCTGAGTAGCTATTCTATATTATTTTGTTTCAATTACTGTTATATAAGATGTAAAAAAAAAAAGAATATAAAGACCATTAATAAAATAGAGTTGAGCATACACATTGTATGGCCTCCCCTGAGCAATGCTTACGTTATTTAATGTTTTGTTAAAATATACAATTAATGCCTGACCTTTTGTTGAATATGCCGTAGAGTAAACGTTGGATCCTGATAATAAAAGGCACAATTCACAGTTTGATTATGATTGTGTAACAATAAAGTTAATCCCTGACCTGCTGTTGAATATGTAGTAGAATAAAGTTCGGATCCTAAAAATAAAAGGCACAATTCAGTTTGATTATGATTATTGTGTAACAATAAAGTTAATAGATTGAAACTTTCTCACTTAAAGGGGTCTAGAGAGAAGCAAAGGAAAAATGTGAAAATAATCTTAGTTGTTGCATTTTGCCTTTGCTTCTCTCTAGACCCCTTTAAGTGAGAAAGTTTCGCTCTACTATTTATGAAGGGTCAGAACTTGATAATTGTAATAAAGTTAATCCCTGACCTGCTATTGAATATGTTGTAGAGTAAAGTTCGGATCCTAAAGATAAAAGGCACAATTCATAAGTTTGATTATGATTGTGTAACAGAACATCATTGAATATTCTAACCGTGATTGTTACACTTGACAGGACACGTGCAGTCACTATCATCAACTGAAAATAGAGAACAAAATATAAAACTTTGATAAGCACATCAATTTAGTGGTATAACTCAGGATGTCCATTTTATCCAGTTCATTTTAACATGGTTTATATCTTTATATATCACATACATTTTGGTAAAGTATTAATTGATGTTTCTGCTTTTTTACAACCACCATCTCTATTCCTCATCAACATATTAAGGTTGAGTTGAACATTATTTAGATAGGATTATGGACAAATTTGAAACAAATGACCAGGATTGTTTCAAATCACATTAAATGGCATAATTTCAGTAATGAATTCCTCATATTATTAATAACATTAAATTAGGTTGCTGAAACAGTCTGGCACTTTTGAATGATAGGCTAACTCATTGTTGTCTGCTTCTATGGACACTATCTATTTACATATCAACTGTATGCATAGGCTTGTACGTGAGAGTGGCAAGATTACACTTGGCCCCTCTGTCACTTCCTGTCCCATTATGCCACTAATTTATGCAATATAATATTTGTGAAATCTTACCTTGATATCCGCATACTATTATTTGACACAAGAAGCTCTCTGAAAAAAGAAGCACTATTTTAGAAAGTCTGATTTGAAAAACAGCACTTATGATATTTACTGACCTGGTGGATTACTGCTAAATATAATTTGTTCACATGAGCAGCAGTGATGATCTTCTGAAAGTGGAATGTACAGCATATTTACAATCTTTAGCCAGTTTGTGACTTGTAAAGTTACTAGCATAATAATTAATGTCATATTCTAAACTCTAGCATTGTGGCTCATACTGATATTTGATTTTGAAAATGGTTTTTACTCTCAATAAAATAGAAGATCATAAAATCTCAACAACATAGTGCCTAGCATTTTTATATGGCACACTCTAGCTTTCAATATTACTGAAAGTATTTTTTTTTAGATGTGTAGCCTTTTTCACTACCTTAGATTATTGTTATAATAAAATTAGTTGTAGATTTCTGATCATAAAATCATGAATAATACATTAATACAAACTGCACAAGCCGGGGAGGATTATCTTGATGTACAGTTGAGTGAATAATTCTGATGCAGGAAAGGTGCAAAGGACTAGTCCTGCATCCTGACAGACCTATACAGCTACTTTGAACCATGATATTTCTATAATAACCTGTAATAGTTTCATAAAAACTAACCATGAATGTTACAGAAGGTTGTTATTTCCTCACATAAGTTGCCATTGATACCACCTGAAAATAAATAAGGTTGTAAATTCTTGATAACCACTGTAATTTTTGTTAAGTTACAAGCATATTTTTTATACAATATTTCTAACCATGACAGTAATTGGCCTTTATTCTTTGACATATACCACTTCCTGAAAAGGATATTAAGTACTGTGAACAATATTAATTTACATAATACATTCCTACCTGGTGTTATTAGTTGACTTGAGCAATTGATAAATATTCCTGAAAATAGATTATGAAGAATGTATTATAATCTCAATAATAAGGTACAAACTCGATCATTCTTTCTTCAGTAAAAATGGCGAGTGAACAGCCTATCCACATTTTAATAGTATTGTGTACAAAAACACTGGTATAGTACAAATAGAGAGAGAGAGCATGTTACTGCGCTACAAATAAAAAACAACTAATTTTATTTGCAATTTTGCAAGGAAGCCAGGATGAACAAGATGTCATTCTATAAGCCAATACTGAAGTATCTTGTTTCAAGTTGTGTAAATCTTGTTGACTTTGTATACATTCATATTGCTTTACTTAATCAATACACTCTCACCTGGCACATTACCACATGGTATTCTTTGATAGAGAAAGCAATTAGGACTCCCTAAAAAAATCAAGCACATTTGTATTGAGTTCCTTTAGAAATTGTAATTTGAACAGTCTGACCTGGACAATCACTATAATATGGTGCACTTTCACAGTTCTGGATATCTGAAAATAGTAAACAAAATTAAGAATTTCCTTGTGATGTGTTTCTAGCACATAATAATTTCCTATAATATTGAAGTAAATTACATTCTATTCCGTCACATGAGCAGCAACTGTCACTGATGCCTATATAGAAGATTAACAACATCAAACATGAGATAAATGTTTTATATGTGTTGTTAAGTAATTGCATGTGTCAATGTATGTGGGGTATAAAATTCAGTCATTAAGATTTCTATCATTGCATACCTATTTTCAAATTTTAAATAAATTTGTAATATTTCACACTTACTGCAATTATTATAGATTACATGAGTAAATTAGGTCGGTAATGCAGCTCACAAAAGTTTTGCTCATTGAGCTTAAATTATTAATAGCTCTACTAAATATCCTAAGTTGTATCGAAAAATCAGTTGCAATACACAGAGGTTGGTCAGCACACTAAATCTCAACAATTCACTCAATTATTACAAACTGTTAAGACTTTATGTTTTTCCAATTAAAGTCTTAGTGAACCACTACCACCACTGTGAATTAGCATATACTAGCTAGGGGTTGAGATATTCTGCAATTAGTGTGCTTCCACATAAACAAGTGAACTTGATTTCTTTATGATAAGAGCAATTTCTACTAAATTGTTAGTAAGTAACTCATCACTAAACAGAAAGGGATAAAATGGTAGCCATAGATTTATTAAATATGAATGTATATTGAACGTACCACTTGAGGAATGGAACAATGATGTGGTCCCTATTAGGCAAAGCAGTGCCAGGTTCATAGCAGCAGCAGTACAGCTCTCAACTGGTGTCGTGGCCTGCATCACGTCAGTCTTATATTGTAGTGAGTCATAGATTGATATTGAAAACATAACCTTACACTCCAAAACATGTGATGACGTCATTAACCAAAACAATCCCAGGCAGTGTTGATGATAAGAAGGTCATAACCTTCACAAGCAGTATAATTTCTAAAATTACTATTCTGTTATACTAGTTGTTAGTCTTCAAGGGAAGCCTCATAAATTCATGTATGCCTTATACTAACTCAAACCAACATTTAGTTCACAAAAGTCTGTATATTTTATTGGAATAGTGTCATAGAATTAATTAAATGTAGATTACATAATGTTAAGTAATGATCATTTCTATAGATACAACAAAATGCCACTATAAATCCACTGTAAGCCAGGCATGAACTGCAACTGAGGCTACCCACATATATAGTGGATATAGACAGTCAACATGTGGATGTGAGGAAATATCTTGCTATTATTAGTACATTTGTTGCCAAAAAGTGTAAATTAATAGTTATAAATGTGATAATTGATAAGCTACGGTGTAAATACACACAACATTCGCAGGAAAGAGTGAGATGTTTGTACTGATATGTACCTCAGCTATTAAACTCAGTTCCTTTCATCCACTGACTCTATTTATTCTTCATCAAAAGAATTGAATCTATCACAAACTTATAGCTAACAAACTCTCATATATATCAAAAGAGCTTAGTCTAAATACTCCACTCTGAACTTTAAATATCAATAATGATATCACTGCAAGATAGACTCTACATGTCAGTAGTAGTAGTTCAAAATAGAAAGGATGTCAGGTGGTTGAAAATGTCTAGCTGCTTTCTAAGCCTCTATTATGGAAATGCATGGCCTGAAAGTAGAGCATTTTATTATTTAAGCTCAATATATGTATAAATTAATGTCCTAATACTTATGATAGGCTATAAATATTCTTTGAAGCCTAAAGATTTCACCAAAATGCATTTGGACCCATTCCCTCCCTGTAAGTGCTTAATCAGCCACACAACTTTGCCTCATCAGAGTGAAATGGCTTATTAAATATTATATCAAATTAATGTTATACTTTAGATGTTTACGACAACACCAAGATTTTAAGAATATTGGGACTTTGAACTTGCCATTTGTATATTATATATATATATATATATATATATAATACTTATAGCACGAGTCAGAGTACAATATGGGAAAATATTTTACGAGCACGCAAAATATTTTCACGAGCCAAAGGCGAGTGAAAATGTGGCGTGAGAGTAAAATATCATTCCCATATTGTACGACGAGTGTGATAAGTGATTTATTGCTGCCTTGATATTTTTTCTCAACGGGTTACAATTCAATTTTCATTGATTTTACTCGCTACGCGCATGCGTAGTGTACCGTACAATATAAACCGTACAATATGGGAGAATACAGAACGCTCGCGTGATGCGGAAATATTCAAGTAAAAATATCAAAGCTGCAATAAATATATATATATATATCTGTAATTAAGTTATCCTGTGATTAGAGACAGGAAATTCAAAGTGGCTCATGGAGGAGTCTTAGTAAAGTTTTTGTCTGCTAAATGTCAGCATCTTTCTAACTCTCTTCCCAAAGTAGTTTTGATTCGACTGTCCCAATCCCTTTGCCTCACTTATTTCTGTTTTGAGTTTTGACAATAAAAATGTTTATTATATCCAATGTATTCCCAAAATGTGCAACAAAAAAAAACACTTATGAGACACTATGTTTAAATAGAATTGGAAAGATTTTAGAAGCAATAGCATCTTAGTTCCATATGGGACAGGCTGATCTGGTTCCTCAAGACTAGACAGAAACCTGGCCTGAGCAATTGGTTGTTGAATTGGCAGTTTGGTGATCCTTTTGGGAAAATAATGAAGCCTGGGACATGGGTATGTCCCATTGTACAAAATTACACCCATTCCAAAAAATTCAAACCCACCCTCTTCATATGTGTATTTAAAGTTAAAGCAATTAGCTAACTGGCACAGTCTACATTCTGTATCTATCTTCATTTACAAATTGGTAAGTTAGGATACATAGGTAGTCTTTCTTCAGTTAGCGTTTCCCTGTAAGTTGTGAAGCCTATGGAGAGTAGATCCTGAGCATTCACAAGAGAAATGAAACTTGAGGGGAAGAGTGGCAAATAGTTTCAGTAGTGAGAAACATTGAGCAGAGCATCTGGACACATTTCTCCTGATAATTTAGTGCTATCGCTTTGGAGAATTTTCAATCGCTTTGGGAAATTTTCTATCAATTCAATTTCCAGTGAAGTCCATTATCAAAAATGTCAGCATTGGGAAGATCCCAGGAGACCAGATGTTTATCTGGCTCTACAATAAATACTGAACTGACTTAAACTGTATTCAAAATCAGACCTCTGCTGGTTGCTGGTCTACAAATGGAAAAGATTGGATGAGATTTTGATAATGAACATTGCTGGACTATGCTCTTCAATGGCATGCTATATTTATGTAAATGACTTAAGACCTCCTGACGAGCTTTGTGTCATCATAACTTACAGCAACTGAACCTGTTGTATTTAAACTTATTGAGTCTGTGGTGAACATTGAATTATATACTCATTCATCACTCCATCCTTATATCAGTCATTATTTCCATTTTTGTGTTAAGGTGATACTCAATTAAATTCAGTTCTTTGTTGTAGTCATTGATCTTAGAACACACTTAGAGAGTAGTAGCTAACACTCCCGCTATACCCTTGACAAGTCAGTAAAAAGAATTAATTTATGACTTTTTAAGCTATATTATAGTGCATCTTTCTTTTTTTGTTTGTTTTGTTGTCCTTTTTGTATTTTTTAACCTCTTGCAAGGGATGAATGTCAATTGAAAGCATTCATTCCAATCGAGTCCTCTTATTATTGTATTTTCTGTGTGTGTTTCCTTTTGCGACTTGTGAAATTTATTATTTCAGTGAATTTGCGTACATGGCATTATTGGCTGTGGTTAGTACGAAAAAGATTCCAAACATTGTCTACTTTTATTAATGAATATCATTACTTTGAAGAGGGAGGAGGGGGGGAGGGGGGGGGGGTTCACATGAACCCTCTGACCCATACCCCATCCAGCATTGTATTCATTGGTGTAAGCTTTAGTTCTCATTGCCTAAAAATAGAATACTAATTCAATAATCAAATTATCCTTACTTATAGGCACAATAGTACACATTAATAATAATAGTCTGACTTTTAATTGTACCAGTGGCAGAGATACTGGGGGGGCAGGGGGGGGGGGCGATTGCCCCCCCACTCTTTCATTAGGGAGGGCACAGCCCCCCCCCACTTTTACACTACAAAGAGCAGAGGCCCTATTTTATATTAGGAGAGTGATAGCTACCCCTATCCCTAAATATTTTTCAAAAGTTGAGGAACTTTTATGTAACTGACTATCTCACCTTTGTTATCACCTTTCATATCCACTGACTAAGTAGCTAGAACCTCTGTGGTTAACTAATCAATGCAGCTGCTCTTTGAAGGAAGAGAACTAGCTAGTAATGGCAAAGAAACAAACACCAGCAGTCGAATCTGTTGAAGAACCAGCAGTCGAATCTGTTGAAGAACCAGCAATTGAATCCTGTTGAAGAACCAGCAGTCGAATCTGTTGAAGAACCAGCAGTCGAAATCTGTTGAAGAACCAGCAGTCGAATTTGTTGAAGAACCAGCAGTCGAATCTGTTGAAGAACCAGCAGTCGAATCTGTTGAAGAACCAGTAGTCGAATCTGTTGAAGAACCAGCAGTGGAATCTGTTGAAGAACCAGCAGTCGAATCTGTTGAAGAACCAGCAGTCGAATCTGTTGAAGAACCAGCAGTCGAATCTGTTGAAGAACCAGCAGTCGAATCTGTTGAAGAACCAGCAGTGGAATCTGTTGAAGCAGTCGAATCTGTTGAAGAACCAGCAGTCGAATCTGTTGAAGAACCAGCAGTCGAATCTGTTGAAGAACCAGCAGTCGAATCTGTTGAAGAACCAGCAGTCGAATCTGTTGAAGAACCAGTAGTCGAATCTGTTGAAGATAGCCCTAGCTCTGCAATAGAAGATGAAATTACTAAAGCTATCGATCAGGTAGACCAAGCCACAATGCCAATGACATCTGAGACATCTGGTTGTTCAAGTGTATGTTGTTCTGATGAAACAAAAGCATACCATCCCACAGATAAGTTCACTCTTCAGGCTCTCAAAACCAAGGGAAGAAGTTTTCAATCTAGCTGGTTTAAACAGTTTCCATGGATTAGTGTTTGTGTCAATCGGAAGAAAGTATTTTGCATTTATTGTAAGCATGCAAAAAAACATGAGCTATTTACTTTCAGTAAATGTGGGGAAAAAACATTCACTGATAGTGGATTTCAAAACTGGAAGAAGGCTGTAGCTAAATTGAAAGATCATGACAGCTCACATTTTCATCAAGAAGCTAAGTTGAAGTGGATTGCTCAAGAACAGCCAACCATCACAACCCAGTTAATTGCACAACAGAATAAGCTTCAGCAAAATAGACGAGCTGGCTTGCTGAAACAACTGAGAGGTATACAGTATCTCACACGGCAAGGAGTTGCACTACAAGAACATCGACAAGAAGATGGCAATCTCTATCAGTTGTTGGTTACCTGGAGTCATGATTGTGAAGTTGTTAAGTCATGGCTGAAAGGAAATCGATACACCTGTCATCAAAGTGTCAACGATTTAATAAATATAATGGGTAAAAATTTGTTACGTGTTCTACTATCAAGAATTGGTGCACAAGACCCAGCTTGGTTTTCTGTTGTTGTTGATGAAGCTACAGACATATGCTCCACAGAACAGCTAAACTTGTCAATTCGCTGGGTGAATAACAGGTATGAATCGTTTGAGGATCCGATAGGTTTATTCAGAGTGCCGGATACAAAGGCAGAAACATTATTTGCAGTAATTAAAGTTCTTCTCATCAGGTGTAATCTTCCATTGGAAATGTGTCGTGGCCAGGCCTATGATGGAGCAGCCAACATGCAAGGTAAACGTTCTGGAGTGGCAGCAAGGTTTTTAGCTGAAAATCCAGCAGCTGTTCCAGTGCACTGTTTTGCCCACTCTTTAAACCTATGCCTTCAGGGAATAGGAAGAAACATAGTCTGCCTTAGAGATGCTTTGGACGTGGTTCATGAAATTGATAAGCTAATAAGGTTTTCCCCTAAAAGGCTTCACTTATTTTCCTCTGCAATTAAAGAAGTCAAGGAAGAAGGTACAGTAAGTTTGAAGTTATTAAGCACGACTCGCTGGACTGCTCGTACAGCAGCAATTGATGCCATACTTAAAGATTACAATGTGCTTTTAGAAATCTTGGAAGAAATTCATGATACAACTGAGGATGAATATGGATTGAAAGCATTTGGCCTAATACAGTTATTGGAAAAATTTGACACCATTTTTGGTCTAAAACTGAGTTACCAATTGTTTAGTGCTTCTGAACAAGTTTCATTAACACTTCAAAAGAAAAATATTGCAATTCATGATGCATTATCTGCTGTAGAAGCTGCAAAGAATCATTTCAAAATATTACGAACTGATGAAGAGTTCGATCGCTTCTATAGCAGAGCAGAAAGCTTTGCTGAAGAACATGGAATTGATTTGCCTATTTTGCCTAGAAAGAGGAGAAGGCCGCAGTGTTATTCAAGTGGAAGTGAGCCACATACTCCATCTTGTCCTAAACTACATTACAGAAAGATGTATTTTGAAGCTTGTGACGTACTGTCAGGAGAACTTCAAAATCGATTTGAATCCAAGACCATTCCAGCAGTAGTATCTATGGAAAAGGCACTAATAAAAGCTGCCAATAATCAAGAATTTGAGAGTGAAATGAAAGAAATTGAGAAATCTTGTTTTTCTAAGGATATCAATGTTTTTGAATTAAGAAAGCAACTTCAACTTCTTCATGGTGCAGTGAAGACAGCTCTGCCAACAGTGAAAATGGTCACTTCTATCCACACTATATGTGATGCCATGAATGAGAGAGATAGCTTCAAGGAGTTGCTTTCATCTATACATGGACTTCTTCGACTTGCTCTGACAGTCCCTATATCATCAGCAACAGCTGAACGAACCTTTTCTGCCCTCAAGTTTGTATTCACATCACAACGTTCAACTATGACTGAAAAGCGATTGAATAACTGTTTACTTCTGCATATACATCAGGAACTTACAGACTCGATGAATCTAATCGAAGTAGCAAAAGAATTTGTTGGAATGTATGATACACGAGAAAATAATTTGGTAATTTTTTGTGACAGTCTAGCTAAGAAACTAAATTTATAATTTTCAAGCACACTATAATTCGTATATTTTCAGCTGGTACTCCTGATTCATTGTCATTTTCATAAACATTTTTGTTCTTTATTTTTGTCACGATCCAATTACTTTTATTAGGCTCATAAATTTGTTGCATCTTCAAAACGCACAGTTTTGATTTCCTAAGCAATTTCTTTATTATGCCCCAGTAATTTTCTTCCCCCCCCCCACTTTTGAAGTGGTGTTTCTGCCACTGAGTACTCATAGTTATGTCGGCAACTGGTGCTCAATTTGGCACGTTTGACAAATCAAATGTGAAATTAGTGGGCATCTTACATGGACAACAACAGGTAAGTAAAGGAAATTTTTTGAGGGCTTGAGACGTCATTTGTTTCAATGTTTTGGAAATCAATTATACCAAGGTTGTGAACCCTCAGCAATACTATAGAGTAGCTTAGCAAGCCATTACAAAGACCCAAAGAATAATTTCTTATGTATAGTATCAATATGTCAATATGTAGTGTGGGAAAGTGGACAACCTTTTCAAGGCCTTCCATAGAAAACGTAGAGATAGGCTGCCTGCTTCCCCGGTAGTGCCTCAACCAGAGCTCTGAACCTTCGCTCTGAACCTTTGCTGCCTTAACTACGCCGAACTGTCAACCGGAGTTTCAGGATATTCAAGAAGTAAGTTCCACACAGCACGACTCCGAAACAGAAAAGGTTCGAACTAAAAATTGCACGTGGCAAAAATGACTGTGAAAAATCTGGCTTACGCAATGGCCCGCCCTATTGCCATGCCTTACAAAAATGTGAAAGTGATTGTGTGCACGTGTAGTTCTCGATTGTTCTTAATCACACCCCTGAGTAGTTTACGCTAGGGTGTGGTTTCTCCTGGCTTGATGAGCCCCTCCCTTGGCCTGTCGATGTGGTATGCTCTGGTATAGATCAGCATGGGTATTGCAAAATAATAATACAATGATAAAGGTGTGCCATAACCACAAAATGTCCTTCATTTACTAATGCCTGAATTATTAATTAATTACAATAGGTTCATAGTTCATATTATTCTGAATTATGTGGAGGAATACTCAATCTACCCTGAGCAGAACAGAACAGTAATGTTGTCCTTATCAGGCCAAGCAGTGTCAGCTTCATTGGAACAGCAGCACAAGTTAGGGCGCAACTGATATCACAGCCTGCATTCAGTCAGTTATATGTATATTAAATGTGTTACGTGTTGCGTAATATTTCATGTGTTATTGTAGCAGGGAGTTATATATTAATATTGAAAACAGAACATTATGCACCAACCCATGTAAACACAACAATGCTAAGAATGATAATGTTGGTGATAGTGTTGATGATAACGAGATACGGTCACAAACTTCAATTACAGTACAATTTCATAAATTTCCAGTTATAATTCTAGTTGTCAATAGCAATGGGCTAAGCATCACAAATTCGTGTAGGCTTCAGTAATACTGCACTATGTAATGATGTAACTCAAGAGAAAATTTGCAGAAATGAATGAGAGATGTTCACAAAATGGTTTGTACAGTTATGCCATGTACATTCCACTACAAAACCTGGTAAACTACTGCCTGAATTTAATTTATCAAAGCAACTGAAACCATTACAAGTTCATAAAATTATAACTGTGATCTTCATTAAAAGCGTCAAGTCTATATATTATTATATACTCCACTGTGCGGTTTAAATATCAAAGGTAGCCCATATTTTGGTCAAAACATTGGTATTTAAAAAATAGCTATAATCATAAGTCAATTAAACATTTCTTTGAATACCAATGTTTTGACCAAAATATGGGCCATCCCCTCTCTGTAGGGTCAAATCTGTCACTACCTTCCCCTCCTGAGAGTGAAATGGTTTACTAATTATTACATTAAATGTAATACTTGAGATTAATGAGTTTCCTAATTCCTTTGCCTCACTATTTCTGATTTGTGTTTTGATAATAAAAAAGTTTATGATTCAGTCATTCTCGGCTGAAATAATTATAATAATAGCAAATTATTCTCTTTTTAACAGCCAATATAGTTAATTATAACTTAACCCTATTTATTATTTGCTATTATTAACAATGTTTATTCTATCCAATACTTTCCCAAAATGTGCAAAGAAGTATTATCGGGCACTATATCTTATACAAGAGAACAGAGGCAATAGTAGTTTCAGTTCCACAGTGATGGGCTGGATCGTACCTCTAGATTGGACAGAAACCTGACCTGAGTTATTAGTTGTTGAATTGGCAGTTGGTAATACTTTTGAAAAAAATCAAAACATGGCACATGAGTGTGTTCCATTGAACAAAATTACAACCGTTTCAAAAAATTCAAACTCACCCTTTCGATAATGTGTATTTAAGTTAAAACAATTAACTGGCACATTCTAAGTTCTGTATCTATCTTCGTTCACAAATATTGGTAAGTTAGGATAGGCAGTCTTTCAATTTGTGTTTCCCTGTAAGTTGTGTGAAGCTTATGGAGAGTAGATCCTAAGAGAATGCTACATAATGGTAAGAGTGGCAAATAGTTTCAGTAGTGAGAAACATTGAGCAGAGCACATGGACACATTCCTCCTGAGAATTTAGGGCAATCGCTTTGGGGAATTTTCAATTGTTTTGATTTCCGATGAAGTCTTTCATAAACAAACATCAGCATTGGGAAGATCTCTCGAGACTAAACATCTGGCTTTACAATAAATACTGAACTGACATAATCGTATTCAAAATCAGAGCTCTGGTGATTGCTGGTCTGGGTGAGATCTCGATATCTACTGAACATTACTGGACTATTCTCTTCAATGGCATGCTATTTTTTAAATGGCCTAAGATCTCCTGACTGGCTTTGTGTCATCATGACTTACCAGCAACTAAACCTGTTGCATTTAAACTTATTGAGTCAGTATATACCGTTATTTATTCAAGACTCTTTTAAACTCTATATTATAGTGTGTCTTTCCGTTTGCCTGTTTCGTTGTTTTGTTCTGTTTTTTTTTTAAACCTCTTGCAATGAATAAATGTCAATAGAAAGCATTCATCCTATCAAATTATCGTATTCTTGTACTTTTCTTTTAGTTTTCCTTGTGTAACTTTTCTTGTGTAATGATTCAAATCATTATTTATATCATTATGACTTAGATAATTGTAAAGGATAGAGGAATAGACACAACAAATGGTACCTAGCACACCTATAATCCTGTTTACAGCAATCAAACCACAAAGCCCTAGTATATGGAGTCATAGAAAGATACAGCTTAACTTGATGTCATTTGTAGGGAATTATAACCCTTTTACTTCTTCTCCACTCGAGTTCCGTCGATCAAGTTAGCTAACGACAGTCTAACTTTTAAGTTGTTTTAATAAATTGGTTACTAAGACAGAACTAAACTGAGAATAATGATACAATGCTTAAATAGAATGTGTGAGTATGACGTAGTTGTTCTAATGCCCAATCAAATAAATACAGGTGATGGAGCGAGGACGAAGTTGTTCGACCAACATCGAACCCTGCAGCAGAAGTGCCCGATTCACGGTGTGCAAACTAGAATACAATAATAATGATAATGATATAAAACGGAACGTAGCTAAATAAGTATGTTCATGTGGAGTGGTTCTCCACATTTTCCTCCTCCAGACTTGATGTCGTCCTCGACATGCACTTATCATCTTCCCAAGATTGACGAGACAAGCCATCTGCATTTCCATTTCTAGTCCCTGGCCTATAGCGAACTTCAAAAGTGAAATCTTGAAGGAAGAGGGCCCAGCGTGTAAGTCGCTTGTTGGGTGATCTTTTTGTTTTGAGATATTGAAGAGCTTGGTGATCTGTTTCCAGCATAAATTTTCGTCCAACTAAGTGTGCCTCAAAATGGCGCACTGTGTCAACTATAGCTAAGCACTCTATTTCCGATGCTGAATAATTTTTCTCTGGTGAACGGAGCTGACGAGAGTGGAATGCAACTGGCCATTCTTGTCCATCTCTGCATACACTTAATACTCCACCAACACCTGCATAACTAGCATCTGTGTGGATAATATATTGGTCTTCAGCAGTAGGTATAGTTAATGTACAGACCTCACACAGAGCATTCTTCAATGTATCAAATGCAATTTCCATATCCTCTGTCCATACTGTTTTCATGGGCTCAGACTTTCTTAAACTAGCGGTTAATGGTCTGGCGTTTGCTGTGTAATCTTTTATGAATTTTCTGTAATATCCAGTGGTTCCCAGAAATGCTTTGATATCTTTTTGAGTCTTTGGTCTGACATATTCCCTGATTGCTGTGACTTTAGCTTCTGGTACAGTAACTTCACCAACACCAATTATATGGCCCAAGTATTCCAATTTTGCCTTTCCCCAGACACATTTTGAGGGTTTAGCAGTTAATCCAGCCTCCTGCAGACTTTTTAAAACAGCTGACACATCTTCAATATGGTCCTTACCATTTTTACTGAAAATGAGTACATCATCGATATATGCAGTGCTGCAACTCTCCAGTCCACTCAATACAGTGTTCATTAATCTCTGGAATAATGAAGGAGCATTCTTCATACCAAATGGCATCCTCACAAACTGATACTTGCCAAATGGAGTAGTGAAAGCAGACTTCTCCTGGGCTGTACCTGTAAGACAGACCTGGTAGAAACCCTTTGCAAGGTCTAACTTGGATAGTACAGTGCAATTACCAATTTTGTAAAGCAATTCTTCAACAAGAGGAATATAATATGGGTCATCTACTGTAAGTTTGTTTAACCTTCTATAATCAACACATAACCTGACCTTACCATCAGGCTTCTTAACTGGCACAATTGAGGAGGACCAGGGACTAGTGGAATGTTGAATAATTCCTTGCTCCAATAGTCCAGCAATCTCCTCCTTGACCTGCTCTCTCCAAACATCAGGTAGTTGATATGGTGGTGAACGCACTGGAGGAGCTTGGCCTGTGTCAACATCATGAAGAAGCACACTAGTGTGTCCAGGAGAATCTGAAAGCACACATTCCCATTTCTTTAGTAGATCAGTCATCTGTTTTCTCTGCTGTTGAGAGAGGGCATCCCCATGTAGATGTACTTTGGGCTGGTCCAATGATGGATCATCATTTGCAGCTACTACCAATCTGTGAACAACACCTGCCAACTGAATATATGGTTTGCATAAGTTAACATGTACTCTCTTCCCAATTTTTCCTCGCTTTCTGCTACCTGGGACAGCCAAAATTAAATGAATGTCATTGGGAACTTCAATTATTTCATAAGGTCCTTCCCAAGCACAATCAAGCTTATTGCGAAGTCCAGGATATCGGGTTAATATCAATTCGCCCACTTTATAATTTCTCAACTTAGACTTTCTGTTAAAACTGGTCTTCCTTTCTTCTATACTTGTGATCTCATTTTGTTTAACTTCCTTTCTAATCAAAGTTACTCTTCTATTTAAGTCTTCAACCCAGGTCATTACATTCACTTTACTGGCAGTATGAGGATCTAACTCCTCTAAAACAAGATGCAAAGGAGATCTTAGATTCTTGCCATAAATTATTTGGAAGGGTGAATAGCCTGTGGACCTATTTGGTGTTGATCTAACAGCAAACAATGCAAATTTGAGCTGATCATCCCACTCAAGACCCTGATGATCAAGCTTGCGCAACATTGGTATAAGTGTACCATGAAATCTCTCCACACAACCATTGGATTGAGGATGGTACGGTGTAGTGTTTAGCTGTTTGATTCCCAGTCTCTGACACAAAGATTTCATAAGCTTTCCCATAAACTGAGTACCCTGGTCATGCAGAATAGTAGATGGAGTGCCCAATCTACTAAAAATATCTAGTAGTCCTTCTGCCACCTCTTCTGCAGAAATAGACTTAAGAGGAATAGCCTCAGGATATCTGGAAGCAAGACATATACAAGTCAAAAGGTATTTGTATCCCCTCTTAGTCCTCGTAAAAGGACCAACTAAGTCTATAGCCATGTGTTGAAATGGCTCTGACTGTATAGGTGTATCACCCATAGGTGCTTTCCATTCTCCAGCCTTATTATTTTTTTGACATTCGTCGCACGAGTGGCAATACTGCCTTGCCTGTTTGAACATGCCTGGCCAAATGCAATTCTCTCTCAATAATTGACCAACTTTCTTAGGCCCAACATGAGCCTGGTGATCATGAGCTAGCCTGATCATTGTCTGTCTTAAGCCTTTGGGAATTACAGTGACTTCCCTAGTGCCTACAAGCCCATCCTCAACTTGTTTCTTTAAAATATCTCCAACCCATACAAATCCTTTTTGCTTTGTGTCAGCAAATTTCTTCCATTCATGTAATGAACCATCTTCACTGAGTGCTTTCACATATTCATTTTTAAATGTACTTCCCTCCTCCAACTTGCACACACCTGCTAAACCTTCCAATTCCAACTGAACTACATTATTCTTTTGTACAGCATTTTTAACTTTTCCCACTATTTCATTTTCGTCCACCATATCATTAGACATACCTACAACACTCATACCCTCAGACCCATTCTGTTCAATTACCTTATTTTCATTCTGACCACTTACTACCTCCTCCGTGTTGTAGTTGGGCAAGTCAGCCTGTACTACGGTTGGTAGTTCTTCAGCCACCTTACATCTCTCTTCTATTTCCTCATCTGATTCCTTAGTGGATTGCTGTCTTGTCCTCACAGGAAATGTCAGGGCTGGCATCTCCTGCTCTTTATTCAGGCTGAGATTCTCTGGATGGTGTTGACATCCATATAGGCTGATGAGTGCAAGCAAATTTGCTTCCCCAACATTCCTCCCAATTAGTGGTAACTGTAACACCTCATCAGTGACAACTGCAACATCTACTTCACCTTGGAAATCACCAATGGCAAGCTTGACTGTAGTGGTTGGTGCCTCTACTGCATAACCATCTAGCCACTTCAGAGAAATCCTGTTAGTTGGAACAAAGGAATAATTATTAAGAACACTTTCTGGAATTACCGTTATACTGGCTCCACTGTCCAATTCGCATTGCACTGGTTCCCCATTGATGTGTCCTGGTAAAATCCATCCCTGGAGTGGTCTGTCCATTTCAACCTTCTTCAGTGGGCGACTAATGGTCTTTGGTTTTGGACATTCAGCTTTAAAGTGTCCAGCTTCTCCGCAGTTATAGCATTTGCGTCCTCCACTGTTGTTGTCTTTGTTGGATGATGGTTTCCACTGGCTTTGCTGTTGTTGCGGCTCCCCTGGTTCATGCTGTGGTTGATATTTATGCTGGCCCATATTCCATGTCTTAGCTGCTTTGCCATATGTTTCCTCCCACTTGTTGACAGCTTGGGCTAGCTCCACAGGATTTTTTGGGTTTGATTTCCAGACAGCTTCAGCACATTCCTTCTTTACTTTGGCTAGAGTTCTAGCCTTTATCCATTGAAATCTGTGGCATTCAGGAGGAGTGTCACCAAGTAGTGAATCCACATGAACAGTAGATTCATGAATTGCTTGCTGGATACTCTCCGTCCATTTCATCCTGGTAATAGAGTACTGTTGCAAACAAGCTGTCTCTGAAAAGGCCAGCCAGGCCATTAGGGTTTGTTTTGCTACTGGGTAACTCTGTCGTTGTTGTGGAGTGAATGTATTCCAATATTCCGTATTCAACTGCCCTTCAATACAGCTCTGAAGAGCCTGTAGCCACTTTGTTTCTGAAACTTCATTGTCTATTAACATTTGTTCAAACCCTGTAAAGAAAGGTATGACTTCTGTGGTAGAAGTTAATCTTGGTAATCTATTCAGTACAGACTGATAAGTTTGCCTTTGAGTGTTGAGTTCTACTGCCTTTTGTTGAGCTTCATGTAATTCCAATTGTTGAGTCTTCATAAACTCCTGCTCTGTTTGCCTCTGACCTTCCTGATGTTGAAAAATGAGCGTCATTTGTCGTTCAAACTGCTTGGTGAGCATTTCTTGTCTCCTTTCTTCATCTTCTCGTCTTTGCTGATTCCGCTTGTCGTCATCTCTCTTTCTTTCCTCGTCTCGACGTCTTTGTTCTTGCATCATACACTGAAACATCGTAATCATGTCACTATGTGGCTCTACACTAGCCATCTCAAATTGATTGCTACCAATTGCCTCCGTCACTGCAGGCAACTGATCCTCCATCACATTGGACTCCCTTTGTCCAAGATTCAGCTTGTCCATAATCGGCGAAAAATGAAACGATTCTGTCCACTCCACTGGACCTTCGTTTGTCCAATTTCCAGACGTCCAGTATCGCTTGTCTCTCTGGAGCGTTCCGACGCTGTTTACTAATCTCCCAGCACTCGTTCTCCAGTTTGGCTGTATTTTTCTTTTCGGAGTAGTTGGGTTGTCTAGGTCTTACTTTGCCTTCAACCTGAACCACCGCTGCCACCAAATGTAGGGAATTATAACCCTTTTACTTCTTCTCCACTCGAGTTCCGTCGATCAAGTTAGCTAACGACAGTCTAACTTTAAGTTGTTTTAATAAATTGGTTACTAAGACAGAACTAAACTGAGAATAATGATACAATGCTTAAATAGAATGTGTGAGTATGACGTAGTTGTTCTAATGCCCAATCAAATAAATACAGGTGATGGAGCGAGGACGAAGTTGTTCGACGAACATCGAACCCTGCAGCAGAAGTGCCCGATTCACGGTGTGCAAACTAGAATACAATAATAATGATAATGATATAAAACGGAACGTAGCTAAATAAGTATGTTCATGTGGAGTGGTTCTCCACAGTTAGGTTAGGATACTGTGAATCTGCTGCTTTTAGGAATGTGAGGCCTTGAGCTGTGATGTCATCGCTAAGTTCGGGCACTACTCAATACTAATTTTAAATGTTGCCTCAACACTCTTAGGATAGACTCAAACACTCTTTTATGTCTATGCTCTGCTCTTATTTCTCTGTTCTTATGGAAAAGTCATAATGAGAGAGTATGTAATACTCTAGTTCACTGACCAGGCAGCACTTAAGCTGGTCAGTGTAAACTGAGGGTATTACTTTCTTCCAGTCACTTGAACTGGTTCATGTGGAAAAGGAGGACTCCAAATGAAGCTATATACTTATTGTGTATTTAGAGTTGCCCTTTGTCCCATGAGTTAGTGGTCTGTACTATTCACAATTAATTCATATCTAGTTCAGGTTTGTTGACAGACTTCAACGAAGTGTAGCAGATGAAACTTGACATCAAAGCATTTCAGTGTGGTATCCAGGACACCTAATGACAGGAGAAATCGTGTGATATTTGATCTTTGCCATTATGGAGGTATTGAATGGCTTGTGATTAGTGACCGATTTGGGGGAGGGGCTGTTGGCCTGCATTTACTAACTTGGAAATTGTTAGTAATGTTAATTAGTGATAATTATTTTTCCATTATGTGTGTGTGTGTGTGTGTGTGTGTGTGTGTGTGTGTGTGTGTAGGTGTACTACCTGCCCATGTTGACTTTCTACAATCAGGTGACACTCCCCACCATGCTTTGTGCCTTCCCCATCCTACGTCAGATCTTCCTGCGTGAGGGCATTACGCTTGTGCATGGCCACGGGGCGTTTAGTGCGCTCTGTCACGAGGGAATCATGCACGCGGGCACCATGGGCATCCCCACTGTATTCACGGACCACTCCCTCTTCGGGTTTGCCGACGGGAGCTCCATCATTACCAACAAGTTTCTCGAAGTGATTCTGACAGACATTCATCATGTGGTGTGTGTGTCGTACACCAGCAAGGAGAATACTGTCCTCAGGGCGGCCCTCAAGCCCAGCCTCGTCTCTGTTATCCCTAATGCTGTGGATTCCATGTGCTTTACACCAGATCCTTCCAAAGCTGCTAAGGACAGAGGTCAGAAACTTGGGGTTCCAGATTCAGAGTCAATAAAGGTGGACAATTGTCGTAGATAAATCACAATCATATTTATAGTGGTTGTGTGACTCGTCAAAATTGTGATACCCTTTTAGAATATCATGCATGCACAAGCTTGTTTGCCCAACTGAGCAACAGAAGCTTATTGCATTGTTGCTGAATTTGAATATCCAAAACTTGTTATTGTTTTTAGTGAATATCAACTGATAATATTTTCCTAAAATTTTATACAATTGTATAATTACCAACTCAATAATCTAGTCTTATGTAACAAGTATCATCTCATAGTATGAGGTCCAATAGCAGATGAAGTTGGGAAGAAACAAGCCAATTTTGTTTTTCTGTACACTGTTTGCTGTAGTTTTAGTGATCAAAGTGGTAGTCATCCTGTTGTTAGTTGAAGTATGTTGTTGTTGCTTCTAGTTACCATAGTGATAGTCAGCAGGCTGGTATACAGGAAAGGGATGGACCTATTGGCTGGAATCATTCCTATAATGTGTTCACGATATCCAGACGTCCACTTTATCATCGGTATGTGATGGGCAACTCAGTGTGTATATATTATGCATTTATGGTGACATGTATGTATATGTGTGTGCATGCACATGTATGTGTGTATGTATGTATGTATGTATGGTGGCTGTTTGGTGTAGTGGTTGTGGTATGTGTTTGTATGTTGTCTTCAGTGTGGCCCTTATTACCGACTGGTTCATGTGCTCGTTATTTCCTATGGGACAAGTGGCTTAGATGTTAATTCAATTATGTTATTAAATGAGCCACCAGTTACTGCAATTAATGGGGCCAGATGTCCTCCTGAGGATTCTGTTGTTCCCATGCCCTCTATTTATTAATGACACATTTCCATGTTCTTTACTATATAGTGGCCTGACTTTACTATGCTAGTGCCTTGTTACTAAACTCTCTGAAATAATGGGCTATTGCCTGAGTGTATTAATACCAATAGCATGCATCACTGCACAAGTTATTTATCAGAATGAAGGAAGGACTAATGAGCAATCTTAGGCAGTAGTGATAAAGTGCAAGTAATAAAAATTTTTACAATGTTGGGCAATTGTAATAAATTATTTTAACCCTTTTCCCGCAAATAGGGATCGATTTGACCCGGTCAGACCTTGGGCTATGAAGGCCTCAATTACCAAGACATGCTTGATGTATGCACATTTATATCTAAATAAACAAAACTGGCATGAGATGAGGACCATTTTGCTACTATATTTTATTGTGATTTTACAACAAGTTTTCTTGTTATGGCTGTGCCAAGTGACCAGACATATACCACTCGCGAAGCGCTTCACTGCTCGAGCAGAAGGAAGAATGTGAGGATTCAGTAGAAATCTAGTCAGTTTCTTGGGGCTAGATGCTGGGAGCAAAAATGGATACAACCCTGAAGGTAGTGATACTCTTGCAGATGGGTCAGGTATGCTTGTTCCCCATGGGCATCTGAGTCTAGGAAGCATGGAGCTCCTTCTGCACACTATCAATGCTATGACACCTGCAGAGAGGGATTCTTTACTGCTAGAAGAATCAGATTTTGTGATCAGAATTTACAGAGATAAGCAAGATAATGACATTATGTCCCAAATGCTCTGCTCATCTTTGTGTAGGAAACTGCTTTGAAATACTATGCAATAGACCACAGCACTCTAGATGATTATTAATATTTGGAAACATGTTATCATTCGATTATCAGACACAAGTTCATTAGTGTTTATTATTGTGAACTGAAAACGTTGATAGTGCTAAGTTTGTATATGGTATCCACAGCAACAATTATTAACCGGTGTATATTTGGTTGCCATAGCAACTGAAAGGTGTTTCACTAAGAATAAATATGGTAACAATGATGCCTCCTTTATGTACAACAATTCTCTTTAGTTTTCAAGTTATTGACGATTTTAATTATGTGATTGTGTAATGTAATTGGCGAGCGAGCGTAGCGAGCGAGACACTTACAGGGGTAACACAATCGAAAATCGGGGATGTCAGTTTATTTATTTATTTGTATATATGTATGGACGTACGTAAGGCATTTTTGTACTTTGACCCTCGCGTTTTTGTGTTAGTTCGGTTGTCGACCCCGTCCCAAATTACACTAAACAGAATCCTCTGGTTTATCGATCAGTACCCGTATCACCCTAGAAATTGAATTGTTTACCGTTTTGAATTCTTTGCGGGTGCAGTTAAAACTTGAAAACTTAAGGGACTTCCATTTCTATTCGAGTTAGTGGCGGTGGTAAGTCAATGCGCTCTTTGTCATGGTTATAAGCCGTGCGCAACAGTATTTACTTTGAAAATACATTGTCCACTAGACTACTGCGAAGGTAAGTCTGTGTAGGTGCATGTCCAGTTGTGTCAAAGCATTGTGTGTTACAACCACTACTTAGCTAAAGAATATCACAAAGAAAACTTTTAAATAACGTGTTTTGTTGTTGTTTTTTACCTTCAATTCAAGCAGTTGCAGAGAGTTGTTACTATGGCACTGAAATCCCTTTACTGTATGCTAAATTTAAAAACTTGACCTTATTTTCAGTAGCTTCAGTGTTAGAAGTCAATAGTATAGTCTTTAGGCTCGCTCGCCATTTGTGCTCAAGCACACCACTAGTAGTACCAGGACTTTAGTATTAGTTCATGTAAAGGGTTTTGTGACACTGAATCTTGAAGGATTTTTATTCGAATGATTCAAGATGCATTATATTACTGGTATAGCCCAATACTTACTCTGGTTCAATCTATATTCCTTAATGAAGGGGCTACTACTTTAATTTAACAGTTGAGTGAAGTGAGTGAGACATGCTCTCAGAGGGAATACTATGGAGATTGCATAATAAATAGAGAGTTACATGACAACCTCTTTTTCCACTTGTATTTCTATTTGTGAGTAGTGCCAAGCATAAGAAGTTATACTGGTGCTTTTTACTGCTCAGTCTACTGCTTGAGGTTTATTTCTATTTTAGTGATTTTTGAAGCCTTCAATGGCAATACTTTAGTCATGCCAGGTTCTGTTGTAAGTTGATTCGTAATCTAAATTAAAATTAAAAATCTCAGCTGTAGCTATACCAAATTATAAAGCACAAACGATATCATTTTGTTAGAATGTCTAAAATAATTCCTTTGAAGACGGCAGAACTTTTCAGTTCTTCTAGGACCTCTTGGAGCCCTGGTACTTTCTCCAGTGACTGACTCCATAACCTTTTTCCGTTTCTTGAAGAAATCTTTATTTTTTAATAGCCCATTTTGGCTTGCAAACAAACAAAAATGTAACTCACTTTTTACACTCAAACCCCTCCCCCCCCCCCCCCCCCCTTCCCACCTAAAAAATCCTGTATGAAACCCAGCATGTCTAATATTGATTTATTTGTCTCATCTCATATTTTAACTCATTACATTGTTCTATACTTGAGTAACAAACTGACTAGCAAACAGTGATTCCTTCACATATTATTCTTGAAACACATCCTGGTCTCATAGCTCTCACTCTGTCCTTACTTAATAGCACATTGTGGCTAGCTAGCTCTCACTCTGTCACTATCTCATAGCACATCATGGCTAGCTAGCTCTCACTCTGTCACTATCTCTTAGTACATCGTGGCTAGCTAGCTCTCACTCTGTCACTATCTCATAGCACATCATGGCTAGCTAGCTCTCACTCTGTCACTATCTCATAGCACATCGTGGCTAGCTAGCTCTCACTCTGTCACTATCTCTTAGCACATCGTGGCTAGCTAGCTCTCACTCTGTCACTATCTCTTAGCACATCGTGGCTAGCTAGCTCTCACTCTGTCACTATCTCTTAGCACATCGTGGGGCTGGCTAGCTCTCACTCTGTCACTATCTCTTAGCACATCATGGTTAGCTAGCTAGCTCTCACAACAGCGGTACAGTTAATTTTTTCTCTTATGGCTAGTTGCTAGTTTATAGCATGATTACAAAATTACGTACCACTTTAAGTGGAGGGAGGAATTTCACTAAGTTTTGGTGTGTGTGTGTGTGTTCAGGAGGAGAGGGTCCTAAGCGTGTGCTATTAGAGGAAGTAAGAGAGAAGTACAACCTCCATGATCGAGTTCAGCTTCTAGGAGCTTTGGAGCATTCACAAGTCAGAAATGTAAGTAGAGCATGAATTTCACCAGATCTTGAAGAGCTCAATCTGAGAAAGCAATTACATCAACATCTATTTCCTACAGGTCCTGGTTCAAGGAGATATATTTCTGAACACTTCTCTCACTGAAGCATTCTGCATTGCTATAGTAGAAGCAACCAGCTGTGGGTAGGGTATATGTATGTGTGTACCTGCGTGTGTATGTGCATGTGGTGGTACAATTATTTGTATGACTGATTATGTTTAGTCTCATTGGAGGAGGGGGAGTGAGGCCCTTTGTCTTTCCCCTTGGATTAAGTTAGCCCCTTAATTTCTGTCTGGATTACTGTTTCCAGTGTAATTAGCATATGCAAATGAAGTCACTATGTGCCCCACCCCTTCCCTCCTAATGCTAGTTAAACTTAGTGGTCACAGCCACACTCATTTGTCAACTCTGCCACCACGTAAAAACAACAACAACAAACAAACAACAAATAGCAACAACTGTAGATTCACATGATAACTTCTTATGTTGATATTTATAGTAGCCTTATTTTTTTCCAGGCTACAAGTTGTCAGTACTCGTGTGGGAGGAGTTCCAGAAGTTTTTCCACCAGATCTCATCGTCTTAGCCACACCCACTGTTGAAGGTAAGACTACACTTAGCATAAACTGATTGTGTCACATGTCATGAGTTGTTGTTTTTTTGTGTGTATTTATTGCTGAGTTTTTTTTGTGTGTATTTATTGTTTGTTTGTTTGTTTTGTTTTGTTTTGTTTCATTTTTTGTTTTGTTGTTTATTTGTTGTTGTTTTGTGTGTAAGATTTGGTGGAAAGACTGGAGACTGCAATTGTTCGTCATCGCTCTGGACGGCGTGTGCCTCCGCAAGAGATGCATGATCGCGTGAAGGAGATGTACAGGTGGGAGGACGTGGCTGCCAGGACTGAGAAGGCAAGTGTGTATAATCTTGTGGTGGAGCTCTTCATTTGTGTTTCTTCTGTAGGTCTACAACAGAGTGGCCAAAGGGAAGCCCAGGAGCTACATAGAGAGAGTTTATCGGTGAGATTATTGAGAGAGAGAGAGCTTATGGGAAGTATTTGGATTAGCTTTATAAAGATGTGGTGAGGCCCTTTGTCCGCATGCACTTTTCATTCATTAACCCTCAGCGCGCATGCGCGTGAGGGTTACAGTACTCACTTTGTCTGTCATTCATTCATTCAGTCAGTCAGTCAGTCACTCTGTCAGCAGCGGATCTCGATGATGGACGACTTTCAGGCTAAAAAATTATATCAAGTTAGGGTATTCTATTATTTAAGTGCCTTTAATGTGCCAATTTTTTTGTTTTGAATTTAAATATCTAGAAAACACGAGTCAAATTTAGGCCGTTACAAGCTTTACCTTGCGCGGGTTACGCCCCCTTATACTCAAGCCACGTCACGTGAGCTGCCGACCTTTTTTTGCGCGTGGTTCGGAGTTCTGTTCTGTTGTATGATCTGCCGCTATCTCTCTACTCTGTTCTGAAGGAGCGAAAAGAATCTCTTTTCCAACTGTAAGTTAGAAAATGCCTGCTTTTAAGAAAGCTTGTCCTCGATGTGCGTGTGAAATTCATGTCAGAAAGTCCAAATGTCCCTGTGGCTATAGCTTTTCTGTCAAACCCAAGTTAATTCTCAAACCTCAGAATGCCATGAAGTCCTTGGATAGTCGTAAGAAGACTATGGTAATTTGTCAAGCACGGAAAAGGGATTTAGAAAGTGTTGAACAGTCCCAGAAGCGTGGCTACCCAGGACTAATGCATTATTGTATTGTGTGCTGAACTATTGTGCTATCTGAAGCATGTGTCTCATGACAATGCTGTAGTTTGGAGGAACCTGGCTTATTATGCTGTTTGTTAGGCTCCAACAAAACAAAATTGTGTGTAAGTTATGCCCAAGGGCTCTTTAAAAGTACGACTTTGTCATACCTGAGAGTGTCTGTGCACAACTAAGGCCAAGCATTCGCACCAATGGTGATCAGTTGGTGACAGCAGCTGAGATTGTGGTGTACAACTAGCGCTGAGGGTTTGCACCTCTGGTGCTTTCATTCTGATAGTATTTTCCAAGAGTAAGACAACTTTCTTCCTCTCTTTCTCTCTGACTTGTCGTGACTTGTCGTATTTACAAGTGGTCTGCACTGAGGCAAACAGCCAAGTGTTAATACATGTTTGATTTGCAGCAGAGTGATGTGATGCTATTACAGTCATTTAGCAAATCAAATTGATTGAAATGTAAGTATTCACAGCTTTGTCTTCACTTCACCCGCTCTCCTCACAGTCTGGATTCTGGCGTCTGACTTGCCAACCTTTATGGTTGTGATTTAGGGACTTAGATTCAGGCTATTTTGGCTCTATATCTCTAAATCTTATATTATTTTTAAGGTTTTTTAAAATTTTTATTATAGTGTATCAGTAGTACATGTATTTGTGTGCACTTTCACTGTATTCAAATCAGCAGACTTGGAAATCAACAACGCAATCAACCAACTCACTAAACTATCCTGAGCAGTAAAGCAAACAAATGTTTAGGATAGTGCTAGCACTTTTAAAGATCACTTACCCAATCAAAATTCAGGTAGTCCTCAAGTTTTTCACCGACCATGAAAATGGCAGTGATATGTAGAGGTGGTACTATTAGACATGGAATTACTTATTGTTCCTCACTGTAAGTTTCTTGTTCCAATGCTTTCCTAACCATCTACATTTTGATGGGATCAAATTTTTGTCATTATTCCCATAGTTAAAGGAATAATTTCTTAATTGGGGGGGGGGGGCACAACATGACAAGTACCAAAACATACTTGAGGGAGTGTGTCCACATGCAAAACATTTTGCTAGATGTAAGTAAACATTATCTTCAATTTAAATTGTCCTATCTTTCAGACACTAATTTCAAGCACTATCCAAAAAGAGGTTTAAAATATTGAGGGGAATGGGGAGGGGGGGCAGGGGGGGGGGGCATGTGCACCCAATGCTTCCCCCCCCCCCCCCCCCCCAATTCCTGTGATTTCCAGAAACTATTATTGCCATTGGTGCAAAACAATTAGAATGTAACACAGAAGGTGTGAACCCTCAGTGCTACTATACACTGGCTAGGTATTAAAAAATCATCTTAGACCAAAAGAATGATTTATTGGCCATTCTATTCAATAGAAACCGTAGATGTAAACGCTGTCTTCCTGCTAAACAGGCCAGCGACACTCACTGGTATTATATTATTAATGTGAACCTCCAATTCTTTCCAGTGCTCTGTTAACTTCCCTGCAGAAAGCAAAATTACCACGGGCAGCAAGAAATTATTTTATCACATGATTGTGACGATAGGGGTGTTAGCAAAAGCTAGTACCTACTTGAAGCTGTCTGCTTCGCGTTTTCTCAAAAATCATCTCGAAATTAAAAAAAGTAGGACAATAAAAGGTCTTAAATTGTCATTCTGAGTAAGTTCATACCTGAATCAACGGTTAATTGTCCGTAATCTCCAAAATGACAGTGTGACAGACGACAAACAGACAACTACTATAACCCTCTTCTCGCATGTACGCTGAGGGTTAAAGAATGTTGTGATATTACAGAAGGACTTCCTTGATGAGATGTGTAAAGGTCTACAATTATGTTACTGCAGTTGTGTTTAGTTGAGTGTACTATGAGTTTCATTATGAAGTCAACATTGACTGTCTATTTTGCGAAGCACTAATTCCAACTTTATTTCCTGAAACTCCTCACAGCAATAAAAACAGACACTGATTATATAGCATACCCAGAAATTGACGAGAAGCTTTCTGATCAACTGAGTTACAAAATGTCTGCCACAATTTTGTTTATCGCTTTGTCTATAATGGGAATCAATGGAAACTCAATGGCAACTACAAATTATCAGAGCTACAATTCAACAACTGTTACTCCATGTCTCAACAAATGCTCAGTCTGGTCTTACTGCGATCTCAACAACACCTGTAGGTGCTATCAAAATATAGACCAGAAGTTTGTGTGCAGCGAATTTGGTGAAAGGACTGATATTTTAAGCTGCTACTGCCTGACTGTGAATAGCAAAGAAAACACTACAGAAGTAGGAAACTGCATTTACAATTGTAATCGTCTAAGAGATGACAAGACGGGTGTAAAAGTGGACTACACACCGCTACCAGACAATATTGAAGATCTGAACAGCTACATGTGTGGCATATTCAACAGGACAGGAACTCTTTGTGGCAAGTGTATTGGGAGCACTCGCATTAGAGCTTACTCCTTTGACATGTCCTGCATCTCGTGTACTCCCAGCTGGACCCACATGTTAAAATATATTGCTATTACTCTAGTGCCTTCAACAGTTCTCTACATAGTTCTTCTAATGTTGCAGGTCAAAATTCTTTCTTCGAGATTGCAAGGATTCATATTCTTCTGCCAGGTCACTGCATTCCCACTTGTTGCTCGATTAGTTTTGATTTTCTTGAAAGGAGAGGGAAATTCAGTGACATATAAATTTGTGCAATTTCTAGGATCGCTGTATGGCATTTGGAACTTGGACTTTCTTCGTATACTGAACTTTGACATATGTTTTCCCCTTGATTCCTTGACTGTGCTTTCCCTTGACTTCATTGTGGCTGTCTACCCTCTCTTTTTAATGCTGATCACTTACCTAATATGTGTGGCCCATGATTGTGGTGTGAGGCCAGTGGTATGTATTCTCAAGCCTTTCAAAGTTATTTTCAGCATTTATAAATCTAACTGGAATGTGAGAACTTGTACAGTGGATGCTTTTTCTTCGTTCATGCTGCTGAGTAATGTGAAGTTCATCAGTACGTGTTTAGACATCCTCATGCCTGTCTGGGTGTGCGGCACTTCCAGCAGCGACAACTGTCACTATGCAGTCTTTTATGATGCCACAATCCCGTATTTAGGGAAGGCACACTTGCCTTATGCTCTGTTGGCGTTTGTGGTGTTATTGGTATTTGTTGCATTGCCTATATTTATCTTGTTCTTTAATTCTTTTAGACCTTGTCACAGAATCGTATCTTTGCTGTCTCCTCGATGGCAGCTTGTTATCCAAATGTTTCTAGACTCGATTCAAGGATGCTTCAAAAATGGAACAGAGCCGGGCACAAGAGACTGCAGATGGTTTTCAGCTATTCCTTTCATGATGCACTTGTTTATCTGTAGCGTGTATGCTGCAGTTCCCCTGTCTTCAGCCATTACCTTGTGTGCTATATTACTGACACTCTATGCAGTCCTTATAGTATTAGTTGATCCACACAAAGCCAAGTACAGATACCTTTCTGCTCATATGGTAGTGTTCCTCCTTTTCTTGGTGATTATTTTTATTCTAGCCAATGAAATTCCTTCAATAAATGCATTACGTATGTCAGTCATAGGAGGATTGATATTAGTCTTTCAGCCAATATATATTTCAGTTTTGACTATTCGTTGGATTAGCAGCAGCAGAAAGTTCTTTATTTTGTGACAGTAGATACTGACATTATTGTTATGTAATTTTGTATTTTCAAAATGTGTCTCAAAATAACTGTCAGCATGTTGTTGATTTTTGTCAAGTATTTTAGATGGCATATGCAAATCTGACATTATGTAACAGATCCCTAGTTTGCCATTCTAGTCATGTGGTAAAAGGAACTTCATGGGGCCCCAACACATGAAAGAAATGTGTTGGTGTGCTCAAGTGAGTATTTATGCCCAACTGGGAGATTACATGCGACACATTGGCTTTGTTGGATCCAAAGCGGCTCGATGGAATGCAGCAGGATAGCTACTTCAGCCTTAGGCACCAATGTAGAACCTTTTCCTCCTAATGATCTACATTAACTTCCTCAACCACTGTTTCAATTGTAAACAGTTGTATAGTCAGCACTTGACAATAAATATGAGTGCATTTCTAGAATTGAAACTAACCTAAGTTTGTCTGCTAATATAAATTTATCTCTGACCCTAGAATATCTTGAGACAGAGTTAGAGTTATTGCCCAGTCATGGTCTAGGTTACATTGAGGATGCAACCTCCAGACTTCTTTGATATTCTATTATACTTGAAACTAATTGTGCAGCAAAGAAGGGTTGTGTGACACTATGTCGTGGAACTTCCTAATGTGGCAATAATAGTACATCCATTTATTATTAGTTTATTAAAAACACATTCATTCCTAAATGAATATACATTAGTCCTGCATTGCTGTATATTACCTATGCTCAATATTGGCCTGTTAGGTATCACAAGCGAGACCCTCTGGCAGGTAAACTGTATGTATTCCTTCTGACTATCATGTACTTCGTCTATCTCATACTCTGCTATCTCCAACCTCAGAAGGTAAGTCTATGGAACCGAATATGTCCAACAAATTCAGAGTGTGTGTGTGTGTGTGTGCGTGCGCGTATGTGGTAGCACATTGAACTTGCTCCAGAGAAACCGTCATTGAAATCAAAGAAACAGTGATGATCTTCATAAAACAACAGCACAACATCACATGTCCTAAAATGTTCAATCTTCATTTTATTCTGGTATTAGTATACAATAATAGGTAATCTAAATGAATATATAATATATATTAGTCCTGCATTGCTGTGTGTTACCTACATTCCATATTGATTGAGAGTAACAACATGACCTCTGTCATAATTATTTAATAATGATCTCAAGCTTTTAAAGGAGCTTGATATTTCTCACCTTTGAAGGTACATGAAATCCAACCTGTGGCTGCTGCCTTGCATGCATTCCAGTTCTTGAATTTGACATACAAGTCATGACAGTGTTTGTCAGTATAGAAAAATTACTCTTTCTGATGCAGCTGAAGATGTCTGGACCAGTAATATTAGCTTACATGCTTTAACCCAGTTAGGAAGATCAATCTCGTGTGAGCTCAAACAATTTAAACAAATCCTCAGAGACAGCCACATATTTTAGTATTTTAGTAGTTCTGACTTCAAACTTTCAACCAGAATCATTCCTTGCTCACTATATTCAGTTGTTAGCTATTTTACAATTCATTTACACGTTAGGATTGCTTAGTAGTATTTGAAAACATGATGATATAATAAGTGTCTTGATGAAAACAATAATAGGTGAACATTTTAAGATGTAATAGAACAATATACATAAATAAGGAATAATTTGTCATGACCTATTCATTACACTTTAAATCCTCTGCTCTTTCTGTGACCACAAGCTTTCTTGAACTTCCTGCCCTTGTTGTGCACGTATGACCTAAGGAGAAAATACTTAAATTTGTACCACGGATCATTCAAACCGCCCACTCAGATTGCTCAATTTGCAGTGAATATATTTCATACCTTTTTCTAGGAAGTGAATATTTTCTTCATAAAGTCTAACCCATGGGCATGTATCAACCAAACTTAGGTAGCAACCGTTACTTGAAACAGAACGAGTAGGCATCATCTAAAATTGGGACCAGTCCCACTTTATTTGTGTTATGATGATGTAGATAATGAAAATGCCGTATGTTTGAGTGCTGAATGTATAATGAAATGCTGTTGCATTCTACTCATGTTTAGAGTCCATCACAAAAACTCCACTCCAGTGGCAGATATAAAAATTCACCTTGCTATCCATTCTCAGACTCACTATAAATTATACAATCAGAAGTAAGTTGGAAGTAGGATAGATGGTGGGAAAATATGATGGAACTAGGATGGAAATAGACGGAAATTATGAGTAAAACATGCAGATGGGAGGAAGTGGCCCTAAAAAGCCACCACACAATACAACTGGTAATATTACGACCAATTGGGTAATGTAGGAAAGTAGAGATGTTTGTTATTGCTAGAGGACTATCTCTAATTTAATGTACTGCCAACTTTGAAGTTGAAAATGCCACCAGCTAGTCTTTCCTTGAAAAATGTTGTCACTGCCCAGATGGCTATTCTGATACAGATATGATTTTATAAGGGTATAATTAATTTAATTAATTCAATCAGCTATGCTGGGAAAATCTTTTTTCTTAACTAGCTATGTTCTTGTAAAAAAATAGTTTTGAAGGCAAAATGTAAGTTGCTATTGCTATTTACAAATACGTAGACAAACTTTTGAAATCCAGCAATTGTATCAATGCTTTTTTTTTTCAAGCCATGAAACTGAAAGAAGTTAAATTTTGTAAATAGATCAATTGAATTGCACAAAGAACTCGAGCAATTGACTTCTTTTTTTAATGGTGCTTACTTAAGGAGCTGCAATGGAAAGCTAATCCAGGGACTTATTTGATGAGATTATTGAAGGACTACGAGTGTGTTCTTCACTCGTGTTTTAGTTGTTAATGATACACTACAGAACTGAGTGAACACGTAAGAAATTCCAAGTTAGTTTTACTGTTTATAATATGAGAAGTTTGTTTTCTACATTTATCAGGAAATAGAAACTAAATATAGTCTACCAAGAAATCGATGAAGAACATTCTATTAAACAAGTTATAGAATGTCTGCAACAATTCTGTTTATCAGTTTATTCATAATGGGAATCCATGGAAACTCAATGGTAACTAAAAATTATCAGAGCTATAATTCAATAACTGTTACTCCATGTTTCAACAAATGCTCAGCCTGGTCTTACTGTGATCTCAATAACACCTGTAGGTGCTATCAAAATACAGACCAGAAGTTTGTGTGCAGCGAATTTGGTGAAAGGACTGATATTTTAAGCTGCTACTGCCTGACTGTGAATAGCAAAGAAAACACTACAGAAGTAGGAATCTGCATTTACAATTGTAATCGTCTAAGAGATGACAAGACGGGTGTAAAAGTGGACTACACACCGCTACCAGACAATATTGAAGATCTGAACAGCTACATGTGTGGCATATTCAACAGGACAGGAACTCTTTGTGGCAAGTGTATTGGGAGCACTCGCATTAGAGCTTACTCCTTTGACATGTCCTGCATCTCGTGTACTCCCAGCTGGACCCACATGTTAAAATATATTGCTATTACTCTAGTGCCTTCAACAGTTCTCTACATAGTTCTTCTAATGTTGCAGATCAAAATTCTTTCTTCGAGATTGCAAGGATTCATATTCTTCTGCCAGGTCACTGCATTCCCACTTGTTGCTCGATTAGTTTTGATTTTCTTGAAAGGAGAGGGAAATTCAGTGAAATATAAATTTGCACAATTTCTAGGATTGCTGTATGGCATTTGGAACTTGGACTTTCTTCGTATACTGAACTTTGACATATGATTTCCCCTTGATTCCTTGACTGTGCTTTCCCTTGACTTCATTGTGGCTGTCTACCCTCTCTTTTTAATGCTGATCACTTACCTAATATCTGTGGCCCATGATTGTGGTGTGAGGCCAGTGATATGTATTCTCAAGCCTTTCAAAGTTATTTTCAGCATTTATAAATCTAACTGGAATGTGAGAACTTGTACAGTGGATGCTTTTTCTTCGTTCATGCTGCTGAGTAATGTGAAGTTCATCAGTACGTGTTTAGACATCCTCATGCCTGTCTGGGTGTGCGGCACTTCCAGCAGCGACAACTGTCACTATGCAGTCTTTTACGATGCCACAATCCCGTATTTAGGGAAGGCACACTTGCCTTATGCTCTGTTGGCGTTTGTGGTGTTATTGGTATTTGTTGCATTGCCTATATTTATCTTGTTCTTTAATTCTTTTAGACCTTGTCACAGAATCGTATCTTTGCTGTCTCCTCGATGGCAGCTTGTTATCCAAATGTTTCTAGACTCGATTCAAGGATGCTTCAAAGATGGAACAGAGCCGGGCACAAGAGACTGCAGATGGTTTTCAGCTATTCCTTTCATGATGCACTTGTTTATCTGTAGCGTGTATGCTGCAGTTGCCCTGTCTTCAGCCATTACCTTGTGTGCTATATTACTGACACTCTATGCAGTCCTTATAGTATTAGTTGATCCACACAAAGCCAAATACAGATACCTTTCTGCTCATATGGTAGTGTTCCTCCTTTTCTTGGTGATTATTTTTATTCTAGCCAATGAAATTCCTTCAATAAATGCATTACGTATGTCAGTCATAGGAGGAATGATATTAGTCTTTCAGCCAATATATATTTCAGTTTTGACTATTCGTTGGATTAGCAGCAGCAGAAAGTTCTTTATTTTGTGACCGTAGATACTGACATTATTGTTATGTAATTTTGTATTTTCAAAATGTGTCTCAAAATAACTGTCAGCATGTTGTTGATTTTTGTCAAGTATTTTAGATGGCATATGCAAATCTGACATTATGTAACAGATCCCTAGTTTGCCATTCTAGTCATGTGGTAAAAGGAACTTCATGGGGCCCCAACACATGAAAGAAATGTGTTGGTGTGCTCAAGTGAGTATTTATGCCCAACTGGGAGATTACATGCGACACATTGGCTTTATTGGATCCAAAGCGGCTCGATGGAATGCAGCAGGATAGCTACTTCAGCCTTAGGCACCAATGTAGAACCTTTTCCTCCTAATGATCTACATTAACTTCCTCAACCACTGTTTCAATTGTAAACAGTTGTATAGTCAGCACTTGACAATAAATATGAGTGCATTTCTAGAATTGAAACAAACCTAAGTTTGTCTGCTAATATAAATTTATCTCTGACCCTAGAATATCTTGAGACAGAGTTAGAGTTGTTGCCCAGTCATGGTCTAGGTTACATTGAGGATGCAACCTCCAGACTTCTTTGATGTTCTATTATACTTGAAACTAATTGTGCAGCAAAGAAGGGTTGTGTGACACTATGTCGTGGAACTTCCTAATGTTGCAATAATAGTACATCCATTTATTAACCCATCAGTTTAGTTTATTAAAAACACATTCATTCCTAAATGAATATACATTAGTCCTGCATTGCTGTATATTACCTATGCTCAATATTGGCCTGTTAGGTATCACAAGCGAGACCCTCTGGCAGGTAAACTGTATGTATTCCTTCTGACTATCATGTACTTCGTCTATCTCATACTCTGCTATCTCCAACCTCAGAAGGTAAGTCTATGGAACCGAATATGTCCAACAAATTCAGAGTGTGTGTGTGTGTGTGTGTGTGTGCGTGTATGTGGTAGCACATTGAACTTGCTCCAGAGAAACCGTCATTGAAATCAAAGAAACAGTGATGATCTTCATAAAACAACAGCACAACATCACATGTCCTAAAATGTTCAATCTTCATTTTATTCTGGTATTAGTATATAATAATAGGTAATCTAAATTTAAAGGAGCTTGATATTTCTCACCTTTGAAGGTACATGAAATCCAACCTGTGACTGCTGCCTTGCATGCATTCCAGTTCTTGAATTTGACATACAAGTCATCGACAGTGTTTGTCAGTATAGAAAAAGTACTCTTTCTGATGCAGCTGAAGATGTCTGGACCAGTAATATTAGCTTACATGCTTTAACCCAGTTAGGAAGATCAATCTCGTGTGAGCTCAAACAATTTACTTAAACAAATCCTCAGAGACAGCCACATATTTTAGTAGTTCTGACTTCAACCTTCCAACCAGAATCATTCCTTGCTCACTATATTCAGTTGTTAGCTATTTTACAATTCATTTACACGTTAGGATTGCTTAGTAATATTTGAAAACATGATGATATAATAAGTGTCTTGATGAAAACAATAATAGGTGAACATTTTAAGATGTAATAGAACAATATACATAAATAAGGAATAATTGGTCATGACCTATTCATTACACCTTTTTCTAGGAAGTGAATATTTTCTTCATAAAGTCTAACCCATGGGCATGTATCAACCAAACTTAGGTAGCAACCGTTACTTGAAACAGAACGAGTAGGCATCATCTAAAATTGGGACCAGTCCCACTTTATTTGTGTTATGATGATGTAGATAATGAAAATGCCGTATGTTTGAGTGCTGAATGTATAATGAAATGCTGTTGCATTCTACTCATGTTTAGAGTCCATCACAAAAACTCCACTCCAGTGGCAGATATAAAAATTCACCTTGCTATCCATTCTCACTCACTATAAATTATACAATCAGAAGTAAGTTGGAAGTAGGATAGATGGTGGGAAAATATGATGGAACTAGGATGGAAATAGACGGAAATTATGAGTAAAACATGCAGATGGGAGGAAGTGGCCCTAAAAAGCCACCACACAATACAACTGGTAATATTACGACCAATTGGGTAATGTAGGAAAGTAGAGATGTTTGTTATTGCTAGAGGACTATCTCTAATTTAATGTACTGCCAACTTTGAAGTTGAAAATGCCACCAGCTAGTCTTTCCTTGAAAAATGTTGTCACTGCCCAGATGGCTATTCTGATACAGATATGATTTTATAAGGGTATAACTAATTTAATTAATTCAATCAGCTATGCTGGGAAAATCTTTTTTCTTAACTAGCTATGTTCTTGTAAAAAAATAGTTTTGAAGGCAAAATGTAAGTTGCCATATCATAGCCTTGCTATTTACAAATACGTAGACAAACTTTTGAAATCCAGCAATTGTATCAATGCTTTTTTTTTTCAAGCCATGAAACTGAAAGAAGTTAAATTTTGTAAATAGATCAATTGAATTGCACAAAGAACTCGAGCAATTGACTTCTTTTTTTAATGGTGCTTACTTAAGGAGCTGCAATGGAAAGCTAATCCAGGGACTTATTTGATGAGATTATTGAAGGACTACGAGTGTGTTCTTCACTCGTGTTTTAGTTGTTAATGATACACTACAGAACTGAGTGAACACATAAGAAATTCCAAGTTAGTTTTACTGTTTATAATATGAGAAGTTTGTTTTCTACATTTATCAGGAAATAGAAACTAAATATAGTCTACCAAGAAATCGATGAAGAACATTCTATTAAACAAGTTATAGAATGTCTGCAACAATTCTGTTTATCAGTTTATTCATAATGGGAATCCATGGAAACTCAATGGTAACTAAAAATTATCAGAGCTATAATTCAATAGCTGTTACTCCATGTTTCAACAAATGCTCAGCCTGGTCTTACTGTGATCTCAATAACACCTGTAGGTGCTATCAAAATACAGACCAGAAGTTTGTGTGCAGCGAATTTGGTGAAAGGACTGATATTTTAAGCTGCTACTGCCTGACTGTGAATAGCAAAGAAAACACTACAGAAGTAGGAATCTGCATTTACAATTGTAATCGTCTAAGAGATGACAAGACGGGTGTAAAAGTGGACTACACACCGCTACCAGACAATATTGAAGATCTGAACAGCTACATGTGTGGCATATTCAACAGGACAGGAACTCTTTGTGGCAAGTGTATTGGGAGCACTCGCATTAGAGCTTACTCCTTTGACATGTCCTGCATCTCGTGTACTCCCAGCTGGACCCACATGTTAAAATATATTGCTATTACTCTAGTGCCTTCAACAGTTCTCTACATAGTTCTTCTAATGTTGCAGATCAAAATTCTTTCTTCGAGATTGCAAGGATTCATATTCTTCTGCCAGGTCACTGCATTCCTACTTGTTGCTCGATTAGTTTTGATTTTCTTGAAAGGAGAGGGAAATTCAGTGAAATATAAATTTGCACAATTTCTAGGATCGCTGTATGGCATTTGGAACTTGGACTTTCTTCGTATACTGAACTTTGACATATGTCTTCCCCTTGATTCCTTGACTGCGCTTTCCCTCGACTTCATTGTGGCTGTCTACCCTCTTTTTTTAATGCTGACCACTTACCTAATATCTGTGGCCCATGATTGTGGTGTGAGGCCAGTGATATGTATTCTCAAGCCTTTCAAAGTTATCTTCAGTTTCTATAAATCTAACTGGAATGTGAGAACTTGTACGGTGGACGCTTTTTCTTCGTTCATGCTGCTGAGTAATGTGAAGTTCATCAGTACGAGTTTAGACATCCTCATGCCTGTCTGGGTGTGTGGCACTTCCAGCAGCGACAACTGTCACTATGCAGTCTTTTACGATGCCACAATCCCGTATTTAGGGAAGGCACACTTGCCTTATGCTCTGTTGGCGTTTGTGGTGCTATTGGTCTTTGTTGCATTGCCTATATTTATCTTGTTCTTTAATTCTTTTAGACCTTGTCACAGAATCGTATCTTTGCTGTCTCCTCGATGGCAGCTTGTTATCCAAATGTTTCTAGACTCGATTCAAGGATGCTTCAAAGATGGAACAGAGCCGGGCACAAGAGACTGCAGATGGTTTTCAGCTATTCCTTTCATGATGCACTTGTTTATCTGTAGCGTGTATGCTGCAGTTGCCCTGTCTTCAGCCATTATCTTGTGTGCTATATTACTGACACTCTATGCAGTCCTTATAGTATTAGTTGAGCCGCACAAAGCCAAGTGCAAATACCTTTCTGCTCATATGGTAGTGTTCCTCCTTTTCTTGGTGACTATTTTTATTCTAGCCAACCAAATTCCTTCTAGAAATTTGCAAGTTGTGTTCATCATAGGAGGATTGATATTAGTCTTTCAGCCCATATATATTTCAATTTTGACTATTCATTGGATTAGTAGCAGCAGAAATTTTTTCATTTTGTAACTGTTTATGTAATTACATATTTTCTAAATGTTATTTACACAAAAAATTTTCCAACATGATATTTTTAAAGTATTAGGGATGGCACATCCAAATCTGCCATTATGCTCCATGTCCCGAGTTAGCCATTTCAGTCTAAGAGGACTTCATCCCCAACACAAGAAAGGCACGAGGAAATGTTTTGTTATGTAACCAATGTTGTTGTTGCTGCTGTTGTTTTTATTTTTTATTTTATTGAATTGGTGTATTTCAGTGAGCAATTGTATACTGGTTACTACAGCTTGGTACCTTCTGCATGACCTAAGAATTTGACACAATCCATTCATTTACATGTTTGAAGTTGCTTCCAAGCCTTGTCATATAACTACAATTGATATGACCAAAATGTAACTAAAATGGTAGCGAAAGATTAGTATACTCGACAATGAATATTGCTGAGCTGTTTTTAAAAATGATTTTATTGTAGAAATGAGCCATGCAAATCTAATGCAATGTCAACTTCTATCCTGAGAAAGTGAGATACCACCAAGCTAGTTTTGGAAAATACTGTCAATGTCCAGATAGCTATTTTTAAATCGGTAATCTGAACTTTGACATTTGTCTTCCATGTGGTTCCTTGACTGTGGTTCCTTGACTGTGCTTTCCCTTGACTTCATTGTGGCTGTCTACCCTCTCTTTTTAATGCTGATCACTTACCTAATATCTGTGGCCCATGATTGTGGTGTGAGGCCGGTGATATGTATTCTCAAGCCTTTCAAAGTTATCTTCAGTTTCTATAAATCTAACTGGAATGCGAGAACTTGTACAGTGGATGCTTTTTCTTCATTCATGCTGCTGAGTAATGTGAAGTTCATCAGTACGTGTTTAGACATCCTCATGCCTAGCAGCGGCAACTGTCACTATGCAGTCTTTTACGATGCCACAATCCCGTATTTAGGGAAGGCACACTTGCCTTATGCTATGTTGGCGTTTGTGGTGCTATTGGTCTTTGTTGCATTGCCTATATTTATCCTGCTCTTTAATTCTTTTAGGCCTAGTCACAGAATCGTATCTATGCTGTCTCCTTGAAGGCAGCTTGTTGTCCAAATGTTTCTAGACTCGATTCAAGGATGCTTCAAAGATGAAACAGAGCCGGGCACAAGAGACTGCAGATGGTTTTCAGCTATTCCTTTCATGATGCACTTGCTTATCTGTAGCATCCACGCTGCAGTTGCCCTGTCTTTATCTATTACTTTATGGGCTATACTACTGATACTGTATGTAGTACTTGTCATATTACTTGATCCATACAAATCCAAGTACAAACACCTTTCTGCTCATCTGGCAGTGTTCCCCCTTCTTTTGGCGACTACATTAATTATTGTCAATGAAATTCCTTCAAGAATCTTATTACCTATGTATGTCATCATAGGAGCGATATTAAATTTTCAGCCAATATATATTTTATTTTTAGTTAGATTAGCAGCAGCAGAAAAATTTTGATTGTGTAAATGCTTATGTAATTGTATATTCCTAAATGCTATTAGAATTGGCAACTACATAATATATTATTCATCAAAATTGTTTTAAATGGTACGTGCAACAATGCCATTATAACTCAGGTCCCTAGATTAGCCATTCCAATAGTGTTTTATAAAATGTAGAGAGGAACTTTTTGCTGGTCCACACAAGAAAGTCATATGGAAATATTTATTATGCAACTAGTATTTTGAATTAGTGTACTTCTTTGTATCTCCTACATGACGTAGAAATACTTTTTTAAAAATTGAGGTTACTTTCTAGCCTTGTTACATGCAACTGATCTTGACAACACAGTATCAGTAACTTGCCAACTGAGCTGTTATTATTTTTTGTTTTTGTTTTTTTGTTTTTTGTATTTACAGCTTAACAATAATTGAACATTAAAAACTAACTACTCAGAGTCCCTGTCAGTATCTATTAGATCTTTACTAGGGTAAAGCTCTATAAATTGTATTCTTGAACATATAGACCAGCAAGTCCAGTTGTTGACAAGCCCATGATAGCTTGCTGTTCAAGTTATAAGGAAGGATGAAACCTACCGACTTCTGCTTAAACAGATTGAACAGTAAATATTAGCTAACCCATCAGTTTCACTTACATTAATTTTCTAAATATTAACGCCTATTATATTAGTCCTACATTGTTGTATACTACCAGCACTCATGTAATATTGGCATGTTACTAGGTCATAGCGAGATCCACTGGCAGGTAAACTATACATGTTCCTTCTGACTATCATGTATGAACTCTGCTAATCTCCCAACTTCTGGAAAGTTAATGTGCTTGCACTATGATAGCGACTATAAATTAATGAGAGTTCCTACAATTTAACAACTGTTAGCTACTCCTTGTTCCAACAATTGCTCAGCCTAGGCATATTGGGATCTCAACAACACATGTAGGTACTATCAAAATACACACCAGAAGTTTGTGTGCAGCAATTTGGAGAAAGGATTCATCTCATATAAGTTGAGCTGCTACTCCCTCACTGTGAATAGCAAAGAAAACACTACAGAGGTGGGAATCTGCATTTGTAATCGCCTAAGAGATGGCAAGACAGGTGTGAAAGCACACACACACACCTATTATAGTCAGTCTTTACTAAACAACTAACGCTTTGCAGGCTATGTGGGTCTCTGGCTCCGTCACCAGAGTAACACACACTGCCAACAAACATTGAAGATCTGAACGACTTATCTACGTGCAGCATATTCAATAGGATAGGGACTCTCTGAGGAAAGTGCCTGGTCTACCCCTTTAGCTAGCCTCGTTAACCAGCCTTCTCCGCACGGAAAGGTGGCATTCCAAACAAATAGAGGCTCAACAGCTCCCACAATTTGAGTCCCCATCCCTGCCATGACGCTATCTACACGAGACTAAACTAGGTCAATCTCAAATGGCTCTGGATCCTTGAATATGCTCAGGTTGCTGATAAGCCTTAGTCATGTTCCCAAGTCACATGAACCACATACATACTTCTGCATGCCATTTCAAGCAAATTACAGTGAAACCTCTCTACAAAGGCCGCACTTGGGTCAAGTCTTTTGACCCTTGTATGTAGAGTTTAGCTGCTTTTCTATTGTAGTGGATCACTTAGTTCCACATGTTGGTTATTGTAGAGTCAGGGTTGTTTCAGTGTCCCTTTGTAGAGAGGTTCTACTTATGTGGTATTATGGCGATGCTAACTGTAACTGTCCAGTCATACCAATAAGTTAAACTTACATCAAATTCTTTTTTACTTGGCATGTTAGTAAATATTACAAACAAGACTTGCTGGCCAGTGAACTTTGTGTTCCTTCTGACTATCACATACTTCTATCTCATGATTTGCTCTCCAACCTCAGAAGGCAAGTCTATGGAAAATATGTCCAACTAATTCAGTGTGTGTATACGTGGCATGGCGCTATCTCGAGGTATCGTCATCGAAATCAAAGTAACAGTGATGATCTCCATACAACTACTGTCATCATGTAACACAACAAAACAACATCACAAGTGCTGAAATGTTCATAATGTTCATTATACTCTGAATCCTTTGCTCTTTCTGCGACCACGGGCTTTCTCAAACTTCCTGCCCTTGCTGCGCACGTATGGCCTAAGGAGAAAAGATACAAATCCATACATTCACTGCATCTGAATATTGACGTGTAAAGAGTGATTCTACATGTTCTACTCCTCCTAGAAATCCTTTACTACTACCATTTCAACTGCAACACGAACTTAGTACTTTTGCATGCTTTCAATTCCTGCAAGGGTCTCTAGAAGCGTCCATAATTCACTCTCATTGCCCCCTCCTATATTCATTCTACAGGTTCAGTATCACACCACACCCACTCCCTCAACATCATGCCACACCCACTAACTTCACAACCCACTTGACTCACTTGGCATTGCTGTGTGGCACTCCTGGAGCTAGACCAAAGTGCTTCACAGCTTCACGAGCACTACGGCAACCTGTATAGAAACATGGTGGCATGTGCTAATAGTTCACTAGAACTTAGTGACAGAAACTTCAAACTATAATGAATACCATACCCACCCCTAAACAATAAAAAAAAATTAAATAAAAAAAAAAAAAAAAAGCTTTTCGCAACAAGCACACGGCTTGCCCACAGCTGCCATGTTTTGCATACCTTGCAAAAGTATAGTGTTTTGCCCCTTCGGAGCTCGTAGTGCTAACTGGTCAAAAGTAAGGATTTCTCCTCCAGCCTTTATTATGCTTGCCCGAGCAGACTCTGTAAATCTCAGTGCACAAACCTGCCACACCCACCACAAGCAAATATAACATTTTGTACGTGTTCTTAGTGTCTTTACATAGTAACAACTTATTCATTCTAAAAGTACCTTTAGCTTTGGAACTTTGAGGATACGGATGTCACCTGTGACTGTACCAACTACAACTGCTATCTTATTCTGGCGGTCTGCCCGCTTCATCTGGCGCATCTATAAACACCAAACACACTAATACTTTTCTTTTAGATGGTAAATCCACTCACTATTCTGGCGATGGATATGGGGGGACGATTAATTTTGCTCATATAGAGCCTTTTCAGAACAACCTTATTGAAGGGCGCATCCGTACGTCTTGCTAAGAACCTGTATAACTAAGAACAACAACTAAACTACAGATGCAGCTCGTATTTCTTGTATTCTCATTACCTTGACGAGTAGTCTAAGGTATGGGTCGTTCGATTTCGGCTCTCTCCGAATAACCTTTCTCTGTTTATGATGTACGTCTATCCCCTATAAAGAAAATTACGTAAAGATGCCATTCTGTTTGGAGTTACAATATAGCTCCTTTCAATAGAAAGGATTACGAGTGATAGACCTACCATGCTGCCCGTCAAGAAGCTAATAAAAAGAGAGCCACCCTTTACTCGCGCATGCCCGTTTATAGGTTTTGCAAATACAACCAGCTCAGCAAACAAATACCGTTTCCGCGGAGCAGCGGTAGGTAAAGGGTTGGCTATGCCAGAGTCACTGTATTTGTTTACAGCCTTATGGATGACTCTACGACAAATACTTTGAAGATCAAAAGAACGAGCATCTAGGTGGCTTGCGTCCCTCCAGGTCTTTAACTCCATGCAGCCAGATGAAGCAATGTCTGCCCCATGGCATCTGTGTGGTTAGGGTTAGCATTGTGTTGCAGGAGAAACTTGATCATTTCTTCTCTTTTAGCTGCAGGCAGAGACAAGGGTGTAGAGTACGTATGCATTACGATAAGCATAACTTACTACCTGAGTTGTTTGGATAAGTCCTTATGCAATGATTTAAAGGCGTGAGTCCCATCTCATCCAACCCATTCACTGATGCACCATTATCGATTTTTTCCTTCAAATTTTTCAGCAAACTCCGAAAACGCATACCGCAATAGACGTAGTTAATCACCCCGAAATGAATGGGGTGAGCTGTTTTCTTTATATCTTCTTCCCAGTACATTGAATGAGGCTAGCTAATCAATTCTGTGCCTGTACACATCCACTGTGCCTCTGGTTCTTGTTTTTACAGTGTTTGAGTTGTCATTTAATTGGGCATGCGCATAGCTGTGTTGGAAAGAAGTTTAATATCCATCTCCAAACTCTTCCTCTTCCACCTCAAGTAAAGATGTTTTTGAACTACTACATTCCCTACCCAGGCTTTGAGGTTGTCCTACTACCTCCATCTCCTTGGACCAAGGAAGAATTGTGGCAGAAGAAAGTGAAGGCTGATGAACTGAGAACTTTCATGCTGGAGAATGGTAGTTGTGAGTTTATAGAGGAGCACAAGAGTGTGCTGGAATCAGATGCAACAGAAGGATCTGTAGATGATGAGCTCATCAGGGCCTTTCAAGACATGTACTTGTGAGAGTCTTTCAAGACAGTCAATTTTGAAGAGCCAGCAGCTAGAACACCTCGTTATTCTATGACTAAAAAAACTTAATGTGTAAATTATATAACTAAATTGGATGCAGCAATAATATGTCAATGAACAAGCAGCAAACAAAAATGACAAGCATAATTCTATATTTAGAACAAATAGAATGACGCACCAAAAGCGGTAAGAATCGTCTCAACTTGACGCATAACGGCACGGTTACGTCATTGATGAGGTGACTCAGCCGGGTCAATTTTCATAACAATAACTTGCTGGTGTAACGACAGACTATGACGGAGCAGTGCCACAAACTATATATACTAGCTGGAGCTTAGATTTTGCAAGAATTTAAATAATGGATGACTCGTTAGCATTTGTGGACTCTTCTGCATTCCCTCTTCACACAGGGGCACTGTTAGCGTACTCATTTACTTGGGAGCAGTTGCTTCCAGTAATGAAAGCCAAACTAGAGAAGGGATTTTCAGTGAATGGACTGGACCCAAGGAAGTGTACTCCTTTAGATCTTTGCATAAAGTTACCTCAAGATCCTCAAAAGGGTAAGCAAATGGAGTAATCTTAAAAAAAGGTCTAAAATGCTGTAACCCTCATGTCCATCAGAGTATTGACAAAGCAGTGGTAAAAATGCAGAGTTTTATTATGTGCAGCCTCAATATATCCCATAGTGAGACAGTCCTTAAATTAAGTTGAAGTTTGATTGTTTATTATTATTTACAGACATCATTGATGATGTTGTGAAGTTTCTGCTGAAACACAATGCTAACCCTAACCACACAGATGCCACCGGGCAGACTCTACTTCATAAGGCTGCTTGGCATGGCGACCTAATGTTTATTAAACTCTGCGTACAGTACGGTAAAGCAGACATTCATGCTAGAGACTCGGAGGGACGCAAGCCAGTTGACCTTGCAGCTATCAGATGCCACACCCATGTTATGCAATACCTAGATGATTTCTCAATAGATCTGCAGAGTATTTGTCGAAGAGTCATTCGGAAATCTGTGGGAAAGAAGGTTAATATCTTTCTCCAAACTCTTCCACCTCAAGTAAAGATGTTTTTGAACTACTACATTCCCTACCCTGGTTTTGAGGTTGTCCTACTACCTCCATCTCCTTGGACCAAGGAAGAATTGTGGCAGAAGAAAGTGAAGGCTGATGAACTGAGAACTTTCATGCTGGAGAATGGTAGTTGTGAGTTTATAGAGGAGCACAAGAGTGTGCTGGAATCAGATGCAACAGAAGGATCTGTACATGATGAGCTCATCAGGGCCTTTCAAGACATGTACTTGTGGGAGTCCTTCAAGACAGTCAATTTTGAGGAGCCAGTAGCTAGAACACCTCGTTATTCTATGACTAAATTAGAAAAGTGTTCCACAAATTACACATATCTATAAATATGAACCACACACGCAAGCACTTACCATGCACACAGCAATACTCTTTGTTCACTTCACTCTCATTTGCTGTGTATTACCTCTGTTTGTTATTTATAAGACTGCAACCATGAAAAACAGTAGAGAGTCCATTTCTGCTTGTCCTTCACAGGTAGGTAAACCTTTCAGTCTGATGTAGGTACAATGGTTTTTATATAGTATACTTTACATGAATGATTGGTTTTAACAATCAAGCTTCCGCCTCTAGCCACATGCTTGCTAGCTATAACTCATAAATGATGCACAATTGGTTGAAAATACCACATAAATTGTTGTCATGGGACTAGCTATATACTGGTCAGAAATTCAACATAGCACAAACAGCTGAGCATTGAAAGCACTTCATTCATTATCAGAGATTTTAGGTAATGCCCCAAGACTTTCATTGGTAATTGTATTGTCCATGTAGAAGTGGTACCAGTCATTGATTGACTAGCTAAGTATATAGCTATATACTAGGATTTTAGTACACGCGTCTCCATGGATTTCACCGCTAATATGAAAGTGCAACATATAAGTCTCTTAGAGATTTTGAATGTAGCCAGCGCCATGCCAACTATAGTTTTCTCATGCAGTTTGCAAAACATATGGAAAAAGATTTTTACCAATAACTGATGCTTGCTTACATCTCCAACTTCCTTGCTCACAAGATAACAGTTTCTTGATGTTAAACAAGGTTGGGTGTCTGAGTGATATCAGAATGTGGCTACTAGAGATACTGTTTAGTAATGTCTTCCCTATCTATATCATGTAACTATAATGTTGGCTAGCTACATACCCAATTGCTTGGATTCTGTCAAGTCCATGTGTCGGATGCAACTTTTAGCCACTAATAAAATTAATGTGCCTCTACAGCTAGTTGAATACTTCTACATCACAGTGTGCATACAGCCCTCTGCAATAATCCTGTGTACTACTAGAACAAGCCAAAGTGCTAGTTTGTCTTCTTTTTTTAAATTCAATTCCAGCTAGCTAGTTATCTAAGAGACTGAATCATTAGCTAAGTTTGTTGATTGTGGTCATTTATATGTATCCAATCCACTACACTTAGTCATCACACACAGCTCACAATCTGCGTAGGTGGCAGGACAAGAGAAAGCTTAGATGTGTTAAGGGATAGACATTATCCGTAACTTGATGCCCAAATGCTGCTGCTATAGATTTAACTAGGCAATTCATCAAATATAACAGGTCATGATTATTGTCTCTATTTAGTGCACACCACACAATTAAGTTCTTTTTCCTGGTTGTAGCGACCACAGGGCATTCCAGTGCATGATGCTTCAGTATGATAGAATACAGCAGCTGGACTGTCAGGTCTCGACCCAGGAGCATAGCTCATGGCTTGATCCACACAAACAAACTCAGTTCGGTAATGGCCATGTACAGATGTTGACATGAGGTAGCCATAGTATTCCTTGGTCCATCCACGAGGGCAGGTCAGTCTGGCAGGAATCATGATGGAACTGAACTTGTTAGACACATAGCAGAGTGCACACACTGCATTCCCACTGTTACGATGAGGCACGACAACCTGCTCATACTCGGTTCCAAAGACAGGACTGTGACCCTGAACGCCACGCATGTATGGTAAACCATACTCTGGGTAGTCGGGCATGCATAAGTAGTTGGAGCCACCTCCCACAGCATTCCAGACAGTTCCGCCAACTCTTCCAGTGTATAGAAGATCATTCTGTTCTCCACATTCATTAGAGCCCCATTTTATATAGGTGACTCCTCCACCTTGCACTATGAAGACACAAAAGTAATGCCATAGATGCTGGTTGTTTTTCATATACATCTATTGATTAAGCTATTTCTATGCCAATGCTATATATATATATATAATATATAATTTTTTTTCCTATGCTAAATATCTTCACAATATGATGGTGTTATCTCATGCTGAACTGGCAAGCTCATAAACACCCACATAGCTAATAAATAACAACAGCCTAGTTTACCAGTTCCTGGGGTTTTATAGCTACCTTTAATTTAATTTATTTTTTCTACAATAAAAAAAACTTTTAAAAAAACTATCCAATTGGGTCAAAGCAGCTGCAAAAACATCTAGCTAGCTCAGAGGTGTTACAGCCAATTTTACAAACTGAGTTACCAACCCTAATAGTAGTACTAGTTATTGCTGTAAAGATATCTAGCATAGAATAAACCACTTATTACAGAGGTGGTATAGCAAGATATTTCACTCTCAAGCTCATTTCCACTTGGCCTCTGGCTCTGTGATAATAATGCTAGTAAAATATCTCTGCCATATCACACTTGACCAGATAAGTATCATGATTAAGTCTTGGTTGAGTTAAGTATAAGGGTCATAGAACTGTTCAGGATTGTGAATACATATATGTCCTTAGTAACATCTAGCTATTTGTGCTTTCTCTTGGAGAGGTAATTTATACATTCTCTGGTATGTTGTAAAAAAATTTGTTGCAGTTTTTTTTTTCTCGTCCAAAAACAACCTTTTTTTTTTAAAAGACAGGTGTGTGATTTGCTAATACTAAACTTTCTATCACCCCTTCCAAGGGCACAAACAATAAATAACTTACTATCATCATCCACTATAGCAATGGTGACAGTATCATTTAAAACAGTCACAGGAAATAATCCTGGAAGAGCAGTGAAGGTCACTTCAAAATTTTCCCTGTCTTCTAGTCTACTATCGTCCACTATAAATATTAACACTGTTTTCTTGAGTTCTTCTGCTTGAAAAGTGATTGTTTCATTAATTCTAGTGTAATCTTCACCATCTAGAAAGATATCGGTATAACATATTAAAAACACACACTCAAGCTTCCCCCCTCCCCACCCCTACTTTTTTTTACCCATAGCTGTTCCGTCTGTGGTCTCTATCTGTACCGATACAGGTCCAAGAGCTCCAATTGTCTTGACCAAGTCTAATATTACTACTCCTTGATTTTCTTGGATTGTTTGGGATTTCGTAACAATACTTACATTCATAACTGAATACAACAGAATAAAAAACATCAATAATTCAGCGAGCGAGCGAAGCTGACTATCAGTCGTGTTCAATTGAGATTTCAATGTATATATATAATGTATACATACGTCAAAAATTTTCGCCCGCGCTTCTAATTACATAAGTTAGGTAAAGCGTTCACAGTTCCAGTATTTTTCAATTAACGAGCGCGGAGAATCCTGCTGCACTGCCTTACGCAACTTTGTTTCAACCAAAAAGTTTATAGCTACTCTCTTCTTGAAACAATTGTGAAGTCTTTGTCAAGCTGCGCTTCTTTGCCACTGCTTTCGAAGTTTATTCAGGTAATTCTGTTATTGTTACTACAATGCATGGGTCCACTTCCGTAGTCTGGGATCAGAGACTTTAAATTCTCTGATGCTAACTGAGAATGGAAAGGGTTACACTGTGCACTACAGTTAGATGTAATTTCTGTCCTATTTTTCTGTAAAAAGAGTCTGCTCGCTCGCCATGCATTTGCGCTATTCGAGCGCACCACTAGTATTATTATTGGCGAGCGAGCAAGACACTTACAGGGGTAACACAATTGAAAATCGGGGATGTTTGTTGGCGAGCAAGCGAAGCGAGCGAGACAGTATTAGGGGTGGATAATGCAAAATCGGGTATATGTTATATGTATATATATGTAGGTATGTATGTATGGATTGTACGTATGCCCTTTAAACGTGCGTGCGGGGAACGTTTTTTCTTAAAAAAACACGGCTTTTTAGGCTTGACCCCAGTTTATTCTGAAACTACAGCATTAAGCAAGTCTTACTCTATACTTAAGCTCCAAAGTGTGAGAAAATTCCTGCGAAAACACTTGCTTTTCAAGAAACAAAAAGTTGATTCTATCGGTTACTATGACATTGAAGACCCTTTACCAAATTTAAATTCAAAACTTCGCCTTTTTTCCGGCTAAGTGTGGCTTGTTACTAGTTTGAAAAGTATGTAAGCACATAAAGTATTAATGCTAAGGAAGCTACTACTACTCGAGGGATGCCGAGGTAAGTACGCAATTCCATATTTGTTAGCTTAATCTGCAAAATAACTCTGGCCTTTCTTTTTTATAGCTAGTAGGTGCATGTCCAGCTGTGTCAAAGCATTGTGTGTTACAACCACTACTTAGCTAAAGAATAAACTTTTAAATAACGTGTATTGTTTTGTTGTTGTTTTTTTTTTCCTTCAATTCAAGCAGTTAGTTGCAGAGAGTTGTTACTATGGCACTGAAATCCCTTTACCCTGTATGCTAAATTTAAAAACTGGACCTTATTTTCAGTAGCTTCAGTGTTAGAAGTCAATAAAAATAGTATAGTCTTTAGGCTCGCTCGCCATTTGTGCTCAAGCACACCACTAGTTTATTTGTATATGTATGGACGTACGTATGTCATTTTGTACTTTGACCGTCCGTATTTTGGTGTTCGCTCCGCGTTCGACCCCGTCCCAAACTTCACTAAACAGAATCCTCCGGATTAGCGACCATTACCCGTGTCACCTTAGAAATTGAATTGTTTACCGCTTTGAATTGTTTTGCGGGCAGTTAAAACTCAAAAACTTATGGGAGCTCCATTTCTATTCGAGTTAGTGGCGGTGGTAAGTTAATACTCTATTTGTCACAGTTATAAGCCCTACTCAACAGTATTTACTTAAAAATTCATTGTCCACCAAACCACGAAGGTAAGTCTTGCGTAGGTATGTTCAGTTGTCTGAAAGTATTGTGCGTTATAACTACTATTAAGAATATCACAAAGAAAATTTTAAATAACGTGATTTGATTTTGTTGCTTCTTTTTCAATTCAAACTGTTGCGGGAGCGGTTACTATGACATTGAATTCCCTTTACCGCATACGTAATTAAAAAAACTCGACTATTTTAGTAGCTTGAGTGTTAGTTGTTAAAATCAAATTTAACAATAGTGTAGTTTAAGGCTCGCTCGCCATTTGTACTCAAGCACACCACTAGTTACTACAAAATATTAAAATTAACAATGATATATTTTGCAAAGTAAAAAGAACGGATCTTAATTAAATAATAATGCAATTCTGATAGCTATATATATATATATATATATACATATGTACTATTGGTGAGCAAGTGAAGCGAGCGAGATAGTATTAGGAGTGGATAATGCAAAATCGGGTATATGTTATATATATATGTGTGTATGGATGGTACGCATGCCCTTTAAACGCGCGCGGGGGGAACTTTTTTCTTTAAAAAACACGGCTTTTTAGGCTTGACCCCAGTTTATTCTGAAACTACAGCATTAAGCAAGCCTTACTTTATACTTAAGCTCTGAAGTGTGAGAAAATTCCTGCGAAAACGCTTGCTTTTCAAGAAACAAAAAGTTGATCCGACCGGTTACTATGGCATTGAAGACCCTTTTCCAGACTTAATTTCAAAACTTCTCAGTTTTAGGGGGGATACGGAGTGCCGATTGTTGGTTGTCAAGAGTCATTGGTAGTCAGAATGCCGCAGTATTAATGCTAAGGAAGCTACTACTACTCGAGGGAAGCTGAGGTAAGTACGTAATTCCATATTTGTTAGCTAAATATGGCCTTTCTTTTTTGTAGCTAAGAGCTTGTTGTCAACAGTGACTGGTAAATTCAAATAGTCAGAATGGTCAAATTTGGTACTACAAAAGTTACCACTGCTCAAGAAAATGAGGTAAGAAAGTAATTTTGTATTTGTGTGCTAAAATTGATTGTCTTTTGTTTTTGTAGCTGAGAGCTTGTTGTCAAGAATTCGAGGTAATTCACTACAGAAGTTATCAAAAATTGAGGTAAGTAGTAATTCCATATTATTGTTGGCTAAAATTACAAATAATAACACTGGTTTATTTTTTTATCGTATCTGAGAGCTTGTTCAAGAGTTACTGGTAATTGAGATTATCAGAATGGCAGATGTTTGATACTACAAAAGTTACCATTAATCAGGTAAGAGAGTGATTTTGTATTTGTTTGCTGAAATAAAATGGTCATAACTGCTATTATAGTGTTTGCATGACCTAAGCTAAAACATATTAACAATACTGTAGTTTTATGTTACCTAACTATCAGGCTCGCTCGCCATTTGTGCTCAAGCACACCACTAGTTTATATATATGTTTGGACGTACGTATGTCATTTTGTACTTTGACCCTCTCATATTTTCAAGTTAGCTCAGCGTTCGACCCCGTCCCAAACATCACTAAACAGTATCCTCCGGTTTAACGATCATTACCGGTAGTTTACCGCTTTGAATTGCGGGTGCAGTTTAAACTAAAAAACTTACTGGAGTTCCATTTCTATTTGAGTTAGTGGCGGCGGTAAGTTAATACGCTATTTGTCATAGTTATAAGCCCTACGCAACAGTATTTACTTAAAAATTCATTGTCCACTAGACGAACCACAAAGGTAAGTCTTGCGTAAGTATGTTCAGTTATGTGAAAGTATTGTGCATTACAACAATTACTAAGAATATCCCAAAGAAAATTTTTAAAGAACCTGACTTGTTTTTTGTTTCAATTCAAACAGTAGAGGGGAGTGGTTACTATGGCATTGAATGCCTTTACCGTATAGCTAATACGAAATTTAAAAACTCGACTTTTTTTAGTAGCTTGAATGTTAGAAGTTAAAACCAAACGTTTAACAATGGTGTAGTATTAGGCTCGCTCGCCATTTGTGCTCAAGCACACCACTAGTATATGGTACCATATACATGAGTCAGAGTGTAATATGGCAATATATTTCATGAGGAGGCTAATTTATTTTCATGAGCCAGAGGCAGAGTGAAAATAAAGCCTGAGAGTGAAACATCTTGCCATATCACTCAGCCAGAATGTGTGTTTATGCTATGCTAGATATCTTCACTGCAGTAGTTTGTACAAGGGTTGGTAACTCGGGTATAAAGTTGGCTAAAACTCTCTAGGGGCTCCCCCACCCCCACCTGATATTTTATCAGCCGATGCTCTAACCTGGTTGGCTTCACCTCAGGAAGGTAGCTGTAAAAACATAGAAAACTGGTAAGCTAGGCTGGTTGCTATAACTACAAGATATCACAGGATAATGAGCTTGGCACTACTGTGAGATAACATTGTGATAATTTGAGTTATCTCTATCTAAAAATAACATTGTGAAGGTATCTAGCACGGAATAAACAAATAAATAAATAAATAAATAAAAATATATATATATTATATATTTATGTAATAGTTATGCCATGGCCAACGAGGGGTTAAATTAAAATTCAATTGAAGCAAGCCAGAAAGTTTACTTTAGCAAGTTTACTTTAGCATTGTAGCTGCCAGCTGTTATCTCCAGATCTAACTCTACCTGGGCTGCTCTGCAGTAAGCAGTAAAGCAGCTAGCTGTGGTAAATTCCTGTGGTATGAGAGCGGCAGGAGAGTTATATGTGGTAGGGCTGGTCCCATATAGGTGGATATGAGAGAGTAGTAGTAGCAGCAACTATGGTATAAAACAGTTGTGCCATGGCAACATCGGGGTTATGGAATATCACCGCCCTTATCCTTATTTTCGATCCTGAGGGTGAAGAGGGATAAGGGCGTGATATTCCATTGCCATGGCACAACTGTTTTATACCATAGTTGCTGCTACTACTACTCTCTCATATCCACCTATATGGGACCAGCCCTACCACATATAACTCTCCTGCCGCTCCCATACCGCAGGAATTTACCACAGCTAGCTGCTTTACTGCTTACTGCAGAGCAGCCCAGGTAGAGTTAGATCTGGAGATAACAGCTGGCAGCTACAATGCTAAAGTAAACTTGCTAAAGTAAACTTGAACTTTCTGGCGTGCTTCAATTGAATTTTAATTGAATTTTAATTTTGGGGGAAACACGGAAGAATTCGCTTGACACCACACCGGGGAAAATATCATAGCCCCAGGAAAAAATCACCGGGAAAATATCACTTTTAATCCATGGGTGTTACCAGCAACCATGGTATAAATATATACTAGTGGTGCGCTCGAATAGCGCAAATGCATGGCGAGCGAGTAAATATATGAGTATAGGTAAAGATGATTTGTGAAGGAAATCGCTAAATAATAGCAATGATTAGGCATGAAGAGTTAACAATAACCGAATTACCTGAATAAACTTCGGAAGCAGCGGCAAAGAAGCGCAGCTCGACAAAGACTTCACAATTGTTTCAAGAAGAGAGTAGCTATAACCGTTTTGGTTGAAACAAAGTTGCGTAAGGCAGGCAGCAGGATTCTCCGTGCTCGTTAATTGAAAAATACTGGAACTGTGAACGCTTTACCTAACTTACGTAATTAGAAGCGCGGGCGAAATATTTTGACGTACGCATACATACCTATATATATATATATACTGAAATCTCAATTGAACACGACTAAGAGTCAGCTTCGCTCGCTTCGCTCGTTCGCTGAATAATACTAGTGGTGTGCTTGAGCACAAATGGCGAGCGAGCCTTAAACTACACTATTGTTATTCAAACTACTAAAATACAGTTGAGTTGTTAAATTATGCATATACGGTAAAGGGGATTCAATGCCATAGTAACCACTCCCCTCAACTGTTTGAATTGAAAAAGAAGCAACAAAATCAAGTCACGTTATTTAAAATTTTCTTTGTGATTTTCTTAATAGTAGTTGTAACGCACAATACTTTCACACAACTGAACATACCTATACGCAAGACTTACCTCCGTGGTTCGTCTAGTGGACAATGAATTGTCAAGTAAATGCTGTTAAGTAGTGCTTATAACTGTGACAAATAGTGTATTAACTTACCACCGCCACTAACTCGAATAGAAATGGAGCTCCCAGCACCCGCAAAACAATTCAAAACGGTAAACAATTCAATTTCTAAGGTGATACGGGTAATGGTCGCTACACCAGAGGATTCTGTTTAGTGAAGTTTGGGACGGGGTCGAACGCGGAGCGAACACAAAAATACGGAGGGTCAAAGTACAAAATGACATACATACGTCCAAACATATATCTAAATAAACTAGTGATGTGCTTGAGCACAAATGGCGAGCGAGCCTAAAGACTATACTGTTTTTATATGAATGATTTTGACTTCTAACACTGAAGCTACTGAAAATAAGGTCCAGTTTTTAAATTTCGCATACTTGGTAAATGAATTTCAGTGCCATAGTCACAACTCTGCAACTGCTTGGATTGAAGGAAAAAACAACAACAAAACAATACACGTTATTTAAAAGTTTTCTTTGTATATTCTTTAGCTAAGTAGTGGTTGTAACACACCAATGCTTTGACACAGCTGACATGCACCTACACAGACTTACCTTCGCAGTAGTCTTAGTGGACAATGTATTTTCAAGTAATACTGTTGCGCACGGCTTATAATCATGACAAAGAGAGCATTGACTTACCACCGCCACTAAGGATTCTCAGAGCTCGTTAATTGAAAAATACTGGAACTGTGAACGCTTTACCTAACTTACGTAATTAGAAGCGCGTGCGAAAACAGAGGTCTCACGTACCCCATAAACAGATAAATAAATAAATATAGCGAAATCTCGATTGTGTTACCCCTGAGAGTGTCTCGCTCGCTTCGCTCGCTCGCCAATAAACAAACATCCCCGATTTTCGATTGTGTTACCCCTGTAAGTGTCTCGCTCGCTACGCTCGCTCGCCAATAATGAATCCATTTAGGTTATTTTAAAAATTGCATCAAGACACACAATAATCAGATGCATCCAGAATATAACTCAACCTTTAATTATAAAAGTGCATCAGTCAACAGATTTACCAGGAAGATCAGGATCATCATTGAGAATAGTGACAATTGCTCGAGAAGGAGACTGAATAAAAACACCCGGAGATGCATGTAGCAATACTTCAAAATGCTCAGACATTTCAGGAAAAACATCATCAATGACAGAAACTGGTATAATGAGTTCTATGGCTCCCGGCTGAATTGAAAACTCATTATTAATAGCAACAAAGTCTTCCCCACCTGTAAAAGTAAATAAGCAGTATCTGAATTCATACATTACTGTATCACAAAGATTCAATGGGGAGATTGTTAAAGACTGTGAAGTTTAAGCTTTAGCTATTATTCGAAGTTGTTAGATAGCCATTTAGCTAGAACTTCATGATGATAAAGAAGAAAAATAAATAAATAATTGTGTTGCATTAATCCTTGCAAATTTTTTATAGCAAATGTCAAAGTGACTTCTGCAGAAGATTGAGTGACTCAGTTGACTTCATTACTCCTTTAAAAGTTTGTTAGGCAATTAGCTAGAGTATTGAAGATGTGCTGACCTAATACAGAATGCTGAGCTAGCTTACTCACTACCATTATTATATTTTAATTGTCTAGAACTTGTCATTCCTGAGGCATTGCCTGAATCATTTGCTCTTACAAATGCAGAAAAACAGGCAAATGTAAGAAATGCAATTGTTTTAAAATGTTACACCTTTAAGATGTGAATATCATAGGTAAACATATCAATTCACAAACAAATATAAACCACCTATGGTTTTGAAACAACGAAAATTATTTATAGGGGCATAGGGGGGGGGGGGGGGGGGGGAGAGGGGGGATTCGGTTCATGCGTCAATCTTTCTAAAAACTGAATATAATGCTCAGTTAGTTGTGCATATTTTCCCCCTAAAATTATAGTAATTTAAACAATAATATGCACACTAAACTCGCAGGGAGCACAACAAAATGATAGAGGACTGACTTCTGGCTTTGGCCATGGATGCATTCTAGAGTGGTCAGTAGACATTGAAAGAATGTGATGCAAACGTTCTGCCTAACATTTTCACAATTTTGAAACTATTTGCCACTCTTCCCTTATGTTCGTGCTCTTGTGAATGCTCAGGATCATCTCTTCGTAGGCTTCACAACTATTTACGAGCTACACAAACTGAAGAAAGACTCTCTGCACTAACTCGGATCAATATCAATTATGAAATGGAAATAGACATGGATAGCATTTGTAAACTATATTTAAACAAGCGTCCATGTATAAATAGAATGTGCAAGTTGACTTATTTATTTTTTTCCAATTCAATTGTCATTTCATTTGTTTCAGTTTTATCACTCCATCATGATAGACCTTGAGCAAAGTGTCAAGCCGGTTACTTTCACCAAAAATCTATTTTATGCCAAATAGATGTGGCTTCTATGGTATGGGTGTGGTTTTGGTAAAATGGGTGTGGTTAGACTTTAGGTTAATTCTGAGCCCCCCTCTGAAAAATACTGCCTATACCTCTGATTTAAGATTCTGCATTCAATCATTGAAACTTACTGAGAGCAGGAGAATCTGTTGAATATGGCATAGCAGAAACCCGAACTACACATGGTTCAAATGAAGTGCCTCTGATGTTCACACTAATATTGATGGTCCTTTCATTTTCAAAAACCTCATATGTCGAATTCTCAAGAGATAGGTGTGGTACTGTGACGTTATATTTAGTAATACACATAAATTGGACCGTAAAAGTCAGTAAAGATAACTTACATGCTATAGGTATTTGATTCATTCCTCCAAAGTAACCACTGCCAGACCTGAATGATGCCCAATAAGCAATTACATTGAAATTAGAGGAATTAGAATGAGTGAAATTATAGAATCCATTACTTATTTCTAGCTGAGCAGCCCACCCATGGCGCTGGTTCCCTAATATTGGAGTAAACTTTATTTTAGAATCTAGCATTTGTCCATTCATCATAATGCCACTTATCTCAGTCCCCTCTGGAACAAGAAGATTCACATAAAAACTTTCAAGAAAATTATTGGTATGTCTGAATATCCATAAACTGTAGCTTGATTTGTATTGCTCGATGGGTGGAATAATGACCATGAAAGGATCGCCTCTTACCTTTGAGTCGATGCTACTGCCTACTGCAAATTGAACCAATAAGATGGGTTTATTTGAAGACACAAAACAGTAAACTGAATAATTCACTGACACATTGGCAAAACCTCCTTTACTTAAAGTCAGAGTTTCCCTTGTACTATTACCAGCCTCATTATAAAAGAAGTCTACCCTAGTACTGTCTTCCGCGCTGCAATAACTTTGAAAAGGTCAAATGATGATCCTCCTTTTATAGGAGCAGTGAGGAAATGTGTCCCCCAGGTAACAGTGGGAGGGACTTGTTCTGCCATGTGATCACAAAAATTTTTGTCACTTGGTATTGCACCACATTCATGACCAGATATTAATGTTATTGGCCTGCTTGATGTTATCCGTGATCCACTAAGATCATTCTCACTAGAAAACAGAAAAGTGCTGCTTTCTTTTTCTAAATGTATAGAATATGAGGATCCACCACGATATGTACTTAAAGGATCTTGAACAGTAACATTTTGGGTCAGAGTAATATTGAGGTCAGTATCCGCTTCACATGTTACTATAATAAACACACTATTCCCTAGTATGGGCTCGAAATTACTGTCACTAGATGAATAATCGTAGTCATCGTCATCTTCCACAGGGATCCGAGCGCGAGGAACTGAAACTACATAATACTCATAATAATGTTGGACTGGAAGATGAATACAAGGAAGAGCTTTGTAGGCATCAGCAGAAGTGAATTCTTCATCAAAAGCAACTAATGAGAAAGGGTCAGATGACTGCACTATAATGCCTTTATCTGTCACAGTATTAGTAGAAACTACATGTTCTGCAGTGATCATAGATGTCTCAACATATGGATTGGCAGTGAAATTACTTGTGCCCTTAAAATTAGTAATAGAAACTGATACTGGACTGGATGTTGTAGATAGCATTGCTACACGAAACAATCCAATTCTGAAAAATGGAGACGGCTTATAATTGCCGTACAATCCTAGACTGTAAGTGTTTCCTTCTGATTGGAAATCTTCCATATCTTGTGCACAAATAATAAATAAGGTTAAAAATACAACCAATTACATGTTCTAGCTAACTGCAAGTTGATCTGATATTACAAAAGAAAAGTAGCTATATTTATATAAACTGTAATGTAATTTTAAATTTGCAAAAATACAGTCAAGTGTTTTAACACGCTATCTTATATGACTCGGTATTCGTGGAAAAAAAGAAAGAAAGAAAAAAAAAAAGCAAACAAACAAACAAAAACTGCAGAGACCTCATTATAAGAAAGACAGATTAGGATATCAAGTGTATCTTAGAGATGCAGATAGCTACCAAAGTTGGGGGGAGGGGTGGGGTCGAAACTATATGGGTGGGAGGAAAAGAGGAGGGGGAAGAAATTAACACTTTGTCAGTGAAAAAACAAAACAAAAAAAAAACACAGACAAAACAAACAAACAAACAAAAACACAAATGAGGAAATCCTCATGCTATATTAGGAGGCACTGTCCGCCTGCCTCCACTAATTATTCATCACTCTATCTTGTCTGAAGTCTCTCCCACTTCTAATTACAAGTAATTTTGTCAACATGTCGTGCAACTTCAGCTATTGACTACTGAGACCAATATTTATTAAACTTTCTATAATTATACTACACATGTAGTTGATGTCACTTACTAAAACATTCCCGACAAGTGTGGCCATTGAAGTAAGAAAGTCCTTCACCAGGACTACAACAACTGTTCTCATTATTAGACCCAGCTATTACTTCACCAAAACAATTCCTACTAGAATAGCATGTCTTTGAGGTACCTAAAAGTATATTAGAATAATAAGTAAGCTTGTCACAAAGACGAACATAAAATTTTTACCTATACAATTACATTGGAGCTGCTATGAGACTCATCTTATTTTGAGTTGCAATTTTTAATTGAGTTTAACTAAAGACTTATCATTCCATATCCCTTGTCCCCCTTGGCACTGATTTCTAGCTGAATATGTATAGGTGTTGAAAGCAGGGGGGCAGAGACACAGTCCTTCCAGATTTTGAAATGGGGGGCCTGGTATATTGTGTCCAAATGAATGTTGTACAACAGCTTGTTGTGATTTAGAAACAGCAGTCTACATATAACACTTAAAATGTTCTCAATCATACTAAGAAAAAAGAAAGGGTAATCTCCGCCAGTTCTGTACTGAATTGTATTAGCTAAGCATATCCTTGGCTGGTACTTTGCACCACAACCTTCAAAACTTTAGTTCCTTCTGCAAGTACCATTCAGCTAAACATTAATGATCCCAGCTTTATGCAGCACCCATAGTGATCAGAATAAATTTCTGCCCTAGTGTGCTTCAATAAATAATCAAGCATACCCATTGCACCCTCTAGCAATGACTGTAAATCACAAGTGATAATTTTTCTAACAACATAAAATAAACCTTGTAAGTACCATTTAAGCATGCAAGCTAGATACTCAAACAGTAATATGGATGGTGGAAATAGGTAATACATGGCCAGAAGAGCAAAAATTGTAAGTATACAACCCTTTGAAGTTTAGCTATTTTATGCATTGAACTATAGAGAAATGATGCAATGAGTTTTCTTAGAAATAATATTCATTATTGTTTTCACTCTAGCTACACACTGGAGTTGAAAAAAAATTAATGTTTCAAATGTACAAAACTGCAATCAATAAGTAGCTGACATTGGACTGACACCATTACATCAGTAAGATGGCAGCAAAAATGTTTGAGGCTTCTACAATAATAATCGTAACAATAACAACCCTAGCTAGCGAATAACTAGATCAGGATAGCAATCTACCTTGACAGGAAGGCAGACTAATCCAACTAAGCAGAAAAATACCCGCCACTACACGGACGTAGCAGCGAAAGACTTCCCCCTCCGCCATTTGGGCCCCCATTACTTTACGTCTCTATCAAGAATAGCACGCTGGTAAAGATCGTTGTGGTAATCGCTCTGCATGCTGTAGTAATCGCTCTGCATCGCTCCGCTTCTTGGAGGTTACAGGACCCCACGCAGCGGTACAGTAAAGGTCTGGCTACGCTAGACAAACTAGGGCTGACTGTATGTAGTGTGTGTGTAGTTTGATATTCCTGAGACAACACTTACTGAAAAAAAAAATTAATAATAATAATAAGTAAATAAAGGATAATGGTAAATTTATTTATTAAATATGATGAATAAGTTAGTTGCCTGTACTGCCTAAAATTGCTGCCTTATTTCCCCGTTGTACCACTACTGACCGCCGCTGAAGGAGGAACTGTGTAGAGCGGGGGTCTCCCGTGGCCAAGTGGATGCGTCTGCCTAACTTCTCTAGAAAAGATAGGGTAGAGGGCCCTATAGCGCCTGAGGTCTCTATGGCGACAGGCTGTATAATAAACTGAGGTGCCAGATGTGCATACTTGGCAGACTTCCTTTCTTCGGCCAGGGATGCAACACCTCCAGCCTCCAAGGTGGCCCGACTTTCATATGAGGAAGCAAAAGTATCAGGACATGTTGCATCCCAGACCAGAGGATGACCTGAACTCCAAGGTACTAGGGTCATGCCATCTGGTCTTTGGCCATCTGAGCATGAAAGGCCAGGGGGTTCGAGCCTCGAAGGGATCCCAGCTGTGGAAAGCGAACGCTTTATGATATCATTAAGGGATGCATGTCGAGAATGCCTTCCCTCGCTTTTCCGGCAACACAGTCCATGAAGGCAGAGTGAGGAGACCTCAGCACCGCAGAACTGGCAATGATGGGGGGCACAGATGGCAGTGCCGAGTCTCAGGCCGACAGCTATCCAAAGTGAGGGGTTGTCTAAACGGAGGCCAATGGAGGAGATAGGGAGAGCCTGCAACCAAGCCCCAGAGTTCTTATCCATTGCAGCGAGGAGCCTAGCTCGTTCAGTTGCATCAACAGAGCTACCTAATAGAGACTCTGCCATACTGGAAGTTCGCAGTGTGTCCCAGTTCTTCTCCTTCAGCACACCATGGTCCACAGGTGGAGCAATGTCGAGACCATGCGACCATTTCTCTACTGCAGAATCTGAAAAGGGTGCAGGGGGAAGTGGTTGAGATGAAGAATGTTGGCCAAGAATTGCAGACACCAAATTGGCAGTAGAATAGGTGGAGGCGAGATAAGCGGCAGGAGCCAGGTCAGCAGCCCTTCGTACTCCCAACCCCCCTGACTTCACAGGTAGTACTGCTTGCAGCCATGCTCTGTCATTGTGCAACAGGGGTGTATTAGTAACGGAGCTGAGGATGGTACGTAGGGTGTGGTCATAATCCTCCAGAAGGCTTGAAAGAAAGCAAGGCGCCGTCCTAAGCAAGTAGCGGAGCTTGGGTATAGAAAAAGAATGACGCAGTAGAGTCAGTGCATCATGGGCCGATATGTGTTGAAAGCGAGAGCCCATGATCTTCAAAGCTTCCAACTTCTCCTTAACAGCCCTGTCAATTGATACTATGTCCCCAAGGGGGGAGCCCAGAAGAGAGACACTGCTAATAATAATAAATAAATAAATAAAAAGTAATGATGAGTTCTACCCATATCAAAGTACATACCTGTTATGCATAATATCAAGTGGATGATTTATCTGCTGCGTAATCTACATTTCTACCCTTGATGATAACAGCTAATACTCTCTCATTACAGACAGTCTAGTCTCTTTGCATTGTTGTTCATTGCAGAAGACTGTGCTAGAAGAAGAATGAGCACCCTCTATATTGCATGGGAGAAGTTGACTCTATTTCCATTCAACAAAAGTGATAGAGAAGTGCTGTAAAATAGTCATTATGCCGAATGAACTATGCACAAGATTTGTGTTTGGAAGAACAACAACAAAAAATCAACAATAAAACAAAACACCAACAGCAAACAACTACCATTATCACTTAACACTACTGTCTGGGACTCAAAAATATTATCAGAACCTTAGAAATGCAACCCTATGGGTAAAAGAACAATTTAACATACTTCTTGCATAAAAGCAAAAACAAAACAGACAAAAAAAAAAAAAAGGCAAAACAACTAACAAATGAAGCACCAGGTGCAAAGCCTCAGCGCTACTATACTACACTAGCTAAGTAGCTATAACAAAATCAATTCTAGGACCAAAAAAAAAATGTATTTGGCTAAGTAATAAAAATGGTATATGTACTTAATTTCTGTCTAGAAGAAGTAGCTAAACATGCAGGAGACTCTTACCGGTATATTATAGTTTTAACGCAAAACTCCTGAATTCCAGCACTCATTAAACATGACGATAGGGGGTATTACCTACAAAAGCTTGAACCTGTATGCGAAGCTGACAGCTTGCTTTTTAAAATTGTCGCATTCTGAATAAGTTCATACCTAAATCAGCAGTTAGTTGTCAGTGATCTCCAAATCAGAGCAGGACAGACAAACAGACGGGAAGACTACAAAACGCTCTTGCATGCTACATCGTGATTGGTTATGGATGCCTAAAACAAAACAAAACAAAACAAACAACAACATAAAATTTGGAATCTAACTTTAGAGAAATAGTAGGTAGAAGTTTCACGGCAAATACTGTACATGTACCCACATCATAGTATTATTTTACTTGTTTAGCTATTAATGATTCCTACAACCTCATATTTCATGTATCGTCAATTCAGTTCATGTCCATATTTTAGTAATGAAAGGTGAACCATGTTAAAAATGGAGGAATGATTATAATATAATTACAGACACTATTAAAAGGATGATGATTCATGCTGCCATGTCAGAATTGTGACTATACTTGGGAATTAAAGTATTGTTTTCAGGTCTCTTTGTCCGGCTTTGACAGTGTTGCTACTCTTTTTTCTATTTTCAGCTGTCGAAACTTTGGATGAATCTGATACGGGGTGTGAAGTCAGATTGAACGCAGGAGGTGAATGATTGGAAGAAACTTTATCATCTCCATTAATTACCTGATCCTGTGATGCTGATTCAGCTGCATTAGTGCTCACATTTTCAGCTAGACTATTCATCTGGTCAATGTGTTCTTTCAAGCTTGGGCTGTCAACTTCCTTTATATCTCGTCGATGTACCTCATGATTTGGAGGGGTTTCTAGTACTTCTTTTTCACTATGATGTTTGTCACGTTGTCCAAGTTCTTCTGTACTGGGAACCTGATGATTGGCATCTTTCCCAGCCTCCAAAATGGTTCTTTGACCAGCTGCAATTTTTGCATGCATAGCATTGGCCCCTGCATTATCATTTACTTCAAGGCCTGGCTGATGCTCATTATTAAGCCTATCTCTATCTCCCTCCAGCAACTTATCTACTTCTATGCCTTCAATAGCCTCTTGCCTTTGCTTTAAGTTTTTATTTTCTTCCTCTAGCTTGTTCAGCCTTTCATGCAGCTTTGACACATCTTTCTGCAGTTTGCCATGGACCTCACTGCTGTCATCAGCTTGGAGCAATGGCCTCAGTGTTCCACTTTCAACTGCATTGATATCCCCATTATCACCTTCTTTCTTACCAGGTTGACCAAGTACTGGTGGTGCATTCATTTCACCGTGTTCCTGTTGTCCTACTTGTGTTTCTGGTTGCTCATTTACCGATACTTTAGCTTGGTTTTCATCAAGTGGCTGAAAAATCGCAGTTCCTATGGGTTTATCCTTCTGTAATTCATCCCTGTCATGTATATCAGTACGACGGTCTTTTCTATTCCCCTCTTCCGCAGCATTGTCTACTTGTTGATGATCAATCTTGTCTCCTCTCTTCATTTTATCCCTCTCACTGCCATCAGGATCAGCTATATCACCGGGTTGCTTGACAACGTCTTTTTTAGATTTTAAACCATTATCATCTTCCCTGTGGTTTAGTTCTGGTTGCTTGTCAATTAGCTTTAGAGGTATTACGTCCTGCTTGTCCACCTGCTTTTCTGGAGGCAATTTTTCAAAAGGAACCGGAGCAATTCCTTGATCGGCAGGCTTGTCAAGAGGTGAGAGAATATGACCTGGTTTGTCTGCTGTGCTTGCATTGTTCATCTCTGTCTGAATGATAGTAGTAGTACTCAGCATCATGACTGATAAACCAATCAGAGCACAGAGCTAAAAGTAATAATAACAACCACTAAATACCACATGTGTAGAACTGATGGCTAACTGATTTAAAAATTGAATAAAAAAATAATAATAAAAAAAAAGAAGAAAAAAAAAAAGAAAAGAAAAGAAAGTTGCTCATAAAAGTATGGGAACATACATTCGGTGTTTGTGTATGGCTTACTTATACTATTGCCTATCCCTCCTCTTCTTCCCCTCTATTACTCCATCTTAATAGCAATTTTCTTACCTTTGCTCTGTTTGAATATTCTGAATTCCATCCAGCCACTTTCAGGAATATCACAGAAGGGATAATGAAAGATATTGCAGTACCCATAGTGGCTCCAGTCAGACTCAACACTGTTTCAACTGCAACAAATCCCACCATCAATGAAACACTGGATATTAAACATGGTCACAGCCTTAACAGTGCTAAGTACAATATGTAACTCAGATAGATTGTATGTACATGGTGTATTCCATCTTACCACTGGGTACAAGGATGGCAACGGCCAGTGTGGAGACAATGATGAAAGTGGTGATGGCTACAAACCTCTTCTGTGGAATGGGTTCTACCACATGGAGTTCATTGGACTTGCTGGAGAAGAAAAGTGAATTTATGCTCACACGACAAGGGAAGATCATCAGAGGAAAGCTCACCATTACCGACACAGAAAATCCTAAAGAGGAGAAAGAAGGACGATTAGGTAGTTTTATTGAGGGCGAACTATGCCTGAATAGGGTGAAGCCAGGGGAAACCCTGGTGGAAGCCCGAATTGGTAAAGGAAACCAACAACAACAACAACAACAACAACAACTTTATGTGTATAACTTATAGACATTCAATTAGCATATACCATATTGAATTAAAACAACAACAACAACAAAAAGAAACAACTATAACAATTTAAAAGAAAACCACAACAATATACGGTATATGAGATATTTGTGAATGCCAGCCACTTCATTACAGCATGAATTTCCTTACCGAATCGTGATAGCTGAGGGAATAAACTCAAATCAAAATTGGCCAGAACATCTCCTTTCACTCCCACTGAATAGTAGGAAATGTAGCCAAAGACTGCCACCTACACAACATCAAGCAAGCATTAGTAACAACAACAATGCAGCTTGCATTTCTAGAAACACTGTACAGTGAGTCCAGCTTAAAGAGTAGAAAGTTGGTTTTTTGTAATGTTTTCTTCATTTGTCTACAGGTACAGTTGTGTGAAAGCTATACATCTAAAATTTCATGCACATGTTTATTAATGTTCATAAAACATAGTCAGTCAAAACTATATGTGGTTTTGAGTTTATACCTGTGGTTGTGGCTGTGCGAACTACTACCATAAAAAGTGGAATTTTTTGATCTGTTTAAGCCAGAAAAAGAGTAAATCTAGACGGAGTGTCTGTATACTTGGTAGACTAGTTCTATACTATATAAAGTTTCAGAAGACAGTTTTATTTTTATTTACTTTCAATTTCAATTTTTATAAAATCGCAGAGTAAGGAAAGTGTTTTGTAAAACTTGCAATTTTAAATCAAGTTCCTGGAAAATCTGATGCAACATAGCTAAATAGTTATATTTTAACATATACGAATATGAAAGCTGTGCATTGAAAATTAAGTGAAATATGTATATCCATTTTTATGCAGAAGTTAGCTTTTATCTGCTAAACAATGACATTTGCGAAAGCCCTTCTCCCAATTACTACACATACGTGATGTCACAGTGTCAGAGCATGCAGGGCTACAGTTTAGGCATGATTTACGATGAGCATGGGAGAAATTTTGATGCCAAAAAAGGTGTTCAATATATGGAAAGTGAATGGGAATAGGACGGTTCCTAATTCTGCCGTATAAATTGGCTTGTTTTTTTTTTTTTTTATGGATAGAGTTTTAAAAAGATAAACAATGGTATACCTTAGCTCAATGTGATATAGTAGTAGGCCTAGCTATTCAGATACACACTTTCTACTCTTAAGCTGGACGCACTTTATTTGGCAAAAGAGAAAGCCACTCAGAATCCTTTAGTATGTTTTACATATATTGGGGTTTTATAAATTACACTTAAAGCTCAAGTTTGACCAATTCATTGTTTAAAAAAAAAAAAAAAATGCTTTTTTTTTTAAGTTGTTCTTTCTAGTTTTGTGGCACAAATAAACATATTGCTTTTAACTCTGTACCATTAGAAGCTTGCACCAAGGACTGTATTGCACCAGAAGAAACTCATGAGTAACTCACTAGTCTAGAATTAGAAGTAGGATAGTCCAGTAGTATGAGGCCATAGAGAAGCCCCATGGGATGTCTATCAAATGCTACAAAGGCATATTTTCGATTCCTATGGCCATAGGAAATACCACATGCATGTGAGTGGATGGAGATGGCCATGGACAATAAATTGACGTTTTGTAGGTGTTCATGGTTTGTCCAAGTTGCTCATTATATTCCACAGTTTTAACTGAAACTATGCACAATGGAGTCTACACTAGTAAGTGCGGCCAACTCACTTGGACTGACTATAGCACGCTATCAAGTAGAGTATAAATTGTGCAACAAACCTTTACAAATTATTACAAATAGCTATACATAGTTGTACCATGGTACGTTCAAACAGGCCCACCAGATTGCTCAATTGGCGGTGAATATATCTCATACCCACCTCCTAGGAGGTGTATAAGTGAACTGTCCAATCAAAACTTGGTTTCTATGTGTTTCCCATAGCCTCGAGCCATGGCACAAGTTGGTTGCACCCCTCCGCGTTTAGTCAGTATGGGATTTACACCTCAGGCCTTTGGCCCTCGGTTGTGTAAATCTTGTACCAACCTCCACGTCGTGCTGTAACCTGTACCTACTTCAGAGTTCTCATGAATAAATGTGGCGTATAAAAGGTTTGTCATACTACTGCTATATTGTAAATTACACATTACAAAAATCTCAATCAAAGTTAAGTGGTAGCAGTTGCAAGATAATTAGCACACGTAATTACCATATTCGGAGAATCTGCCATATAAAAGGCAATACTAGCAATGGCCAATATTCAACTTGCTTATCTATACGTAAATAATTTTCTTACCAGGAAATAGAGTGAAGCTACTGAGATTGTTGCTCCGTTTATGACATCCGATATTCTCCTGAAGCCAGAGTCATGCATGGAACTGTAGATGATGAACAGTTGGCTGCAATACAACCACATAATGGGGATGCCTCAGATAAGTAAAACTTAAATATGTGTAGTTGCTTGAAATATTATTATTGGAGCAAACCAACTCAAATAATTTAGACACAATTAACCAAATCACACCTCATTTAACTGGACTTCATCATACGTGGGATGAAGAAGATGATCAACCGAGATATGTCAAACATAGAGTTCGTGTATAAAGGGGCATAGACGGGACATATTTCACAACAACTGGAAAATGACGGCCGCCAGACTTCTACCAGAGACCATTTTAGAATACATTATAGTAAACATTATAGTAACTTCGTAAACAAAAATGAAAAACATCATGAACACTTTATTGAGGGAAAAAACAAAACAGGGAAAAAACAAAACAAAAACAAAAAAACAAACAAAAAAACAACAACGTAAGAAGAGTTATTGTTGTTGTTTTTTTGTCATTATTGCAGCTAAATTCAACTGCACAGGATATATAGTGTATTATAGAAGTACTGCTAGATACTATCCTGAGGGGCTTCAATCAACCAGTACTTTGACACACACACACATGACAGTGATGGGAGCTAGACTTGATCATTCTACTACATCACTAGTAAAAATGATTATAAATAGATGTTTGTGTGTTGGGGCACTCATTTTAAAGTTGATGTGAATCAAATTGAGCTATTCTTGATGGTTCTCTTTCTGCAGCTACTTTTTAAAATTTGAATAGGAGTTAGAGATCTGAAAGGAGTTCAGAATGTGGTAAACGAGGCCACAGATTTTGCGTAAGAAGAATAGCATTAAATTATAAATGCAACCTCTGCATTTAACCAAGCACTTGTAATACTAATTACCTTTCATTATATGGTATAGGAAGGAAGAGAAATATATAGGATGTGGGAGAATCAGGAAAGGGGAAAGAGGAGGAAGAATAGCTGCCATAGAGGGATATTTCGCTGGAAATTTATTACCCCTCAAAACAAAGGAGTATGGAAATTTATCCAACGGAAAGGGTGTGGTAATTTTTTCCCCTCAACACAAATTGGTGCGGAAATAATATATACATGAACAGATGGCAAAAAAACAAAACAAAAAACAAACAAACCAAAAACAACAACTCGTCTTACGTTTGACATGAGTAGGCAAGTGCAAATATTGGAATACACTTGAGTAGGCCAGTGTTTTTCCATAAGGAGATCTCATTCCACCATCCTCGTGGAGCAACTGTCCAACACTGGAGGAAGAGCTGGCATGTCAAGATAGCATAGAAGAGGAGAGAGGCTACACTGATGCCACTCAAACTGTCCACTGAACGCAGCATAGCCAGAGGGAATACCACAAACATTGCCGCCGCTATCAGGATCACCGCTCGCAGAAAGGTAGGACTCTGTCAAATAGTACAAAGGAAGGAATTAATTTTTAATAGTTTTCAGCGCTATTAAGAAGGGTAAGGGGGTGACGGAGGAGAGGAAATGGAAGAAGTATTGTAGTCTTCTTCCACTTTTCAACAGAACTTTATAACTTCACATGCACCACTGAGTTCGCATGGAGTAGAAAATACCATCAACACAATTCTAATTTCTAATCATTTTTTCTGTCTCTTTCATTTCACTTGTGATTGTAATACTCCATGCAGATCTTCCCCTATTGGCCTAACTCTCCAGCCCATAGTCATGACACAGCAAGCAGACCCCACAGATTAGAATAAGGTACGTAAATATCCCCCCCCCCCCCCCCCCCCCCCCCAGGACTATAACTGATGTCTAAAGTTATGTAGACTAGATGACAAAGCAACCAAAAGCCTCACTTACTATACAAACTTCATTCTGATACAATCCTCACTGGCTTTACTCACTTTTGGCCAGCAGTAATGACCAGTTCTCACTCACCCAATGCACACCGGTAAACTGGGCTATGATGGGTGGAGCCAAATCTCCAATGATGACAAAGAATGCAATGCATGTTCCCAGGTTAAGCCCAATCACACTGCAACACACACACACACACACACACACACACAGTATCAATAATACATGTTGGATGGTGAATATAAGAATACTTACTGTACAAATCAGCTATGTTGTATTATTAGAAGTCATAATGTTCAAGTGAGCACAAATGAATAGTAATACACTCGATCCCTTCTTATTCGGCTCTTTTTACAGGTATGCCTCATTACCGGGCACAATTGCCACTCACAATTAATCAATTCTTACCTCGCGAGTTCGCTAATTTGATGACCATTACCAATTGCAGCAGCACAAGCCTGTAATTTCTAGTTCTGAGATACGGGCACCCTCAAGGTGTCCAGACAAGAGGGGATTGAGTGAGTGTATAATGAAGGGATCCACAGACTGAAAATCCATGCAACCACTCCATAACGCCTACAAGGGTGCTAATAGATAGGTCATTGGGTGTGAACAATATTTAGTCTATATACTGTCTGCACAGATACAGAATTCCATGTAAATGAACGTAACAGTATCTCACCAGCTCTCTAGCCTATACACGCAGGCTGGACACTATTTGGCAGCTAATGTGCTATATTTCAGGCAAGATTCAGCTAATGAGCACAAGTCATAAGGACAATATCAATAAAATGAACTGAACACTACCCCAGTAGTCTTAGAGTGAGTAGTTTAAAGATTGCTAAGTAGCTATGAATGTACATCATTTCAAAAGTGTATAACATGAGACTAATGCTCCTACTTCAACACTATAAACATAACGTTTCAAGCTGAAGGTGCTGAAGTTTGTAAACCTCTCGGGAGAAAGTGAAAGTTGCATTGCCACTTTCCAAGTGTCCAACTATGACATCATTGTGTGCCAGATACCTAACTATTCATGCCATGCACATGTTGTACACATGCATACACACACACACACAGCATCACAGGAGAAATCTACTAGATATTTGTGCCACATTTTATCCTGATTGATATTAATGGCATAATTATTATAAGGCTATCAGTTACAACCCCATATAATGTAAATGTATGTGGCTTCAGTTGTGGGGAGGGAAATCATTTGGTCTCATACAGTTACAGTATTTTGTATTAAAAAAAAAAGGTGTAACTACGGTTAAATGCTGCACATGTTCACAGCTACTTACAGTAAACTTTTCACTTTTGCCAGGTTATTGTCAATGTTATGTGAAGATATCCTAACAGTTTTAGAAAGAAAGGGTAAAAAAAAGACATCGTGGTGATGAAATTGTATAAGCAAGAGCTTGACATGCACTCAGAATCCATGCTCTCTCAATCCATGCTGTACATTCTAGTATATAAACACACATAGTGCATGTATGTAGTATGTTCAGGATTTCCCAATGGTTTCACTAAGTCCCATTGTAATTATATGATCATTAGAGCTCACTCTTGTAGTAAATGGAATCAAAATGAAGCTACAGCTAAAATACCAATAAAATTGCCATCTCTTAGGAGAGCAATATCATGTACTAAACCTTTTACTGAATTAATAGTAGCAGTAATAATAATAATAGAATAAAAATATAATAATAATTAATAATAATAATAATAACTAGAGAAGTTAGGCAGACGCATCCACCTGGCCACAGGAGACCCCCGCTCTACACAGTTCCGCCTTCAGCGGCTGTCAGTAGTGGTACAACGGGGAAATTCGGCAGCAATTTTAGGCAGTACAGGCAACTAACTTATTCATTTAATAAATTGAATTATTAGAGCCTTGTATATTTATAATTATTATGACTGAAACAAACATCCAAAAATGATAATAATAATAATAATAATAAAATAATAATAATAATAATAATAATAATAATAACACTACTACTTACTAACTACTAACAACAATAATAATGAACAGCTGAAATGAATTAATTTTCCAGATCAGGGAAATAAAACAAAACGTCCTGCAGATGAAGTGAATTGGTAGATGTGTGCAAACAATTTATCCTGCTTATTTTTGGTATTTTTAACCTTACTGATGAGATAGAATGAGAACCCCTTACCTGATTCCAGTGACATACTTGCCCATGGCTCCCAACACACCAAGAGCTACAAATAAATAATATATATATATATATATATATATATATATATATATATATATATATAAATGTGTAAACAAAAGTATATTACTTCAGTTCAGTGAGAACAAGAGAGGGAAACCATAATTCAAGAAGCTATAATGTAGCTATGGCTGTGTACATAAGGTACAACTAGCTTCTATGAATAGAATTAACAAAGGAGTAATATGTTTGTTTAGACTAGTACTTGTTCTTATGGTCACAGATGTACAGTACATGTGGTGTCTAGATTGAGCTCACCCAAGTTCTCATAGGACTGGTTCCTGGTCATGACTGCTGCTTTCATCAACATCTTGCAGGTCCATTGTGTTAGCAGGGTACAGCTAACCAGTAACACAGTGGCCAGTAGAATACCACACTAAGACACCAGTCATACCGACATTTAACACCTGTCTGGTATTCATTTGCCAATAAGCTTCACAATACGTACCTGAGAAAAGCAGTACGGCATTGCTAAGATGCTGACACCAACTATACTGTTGCCCAGATTCATGATAGGGCGTATGTTGGAGTCCGACATTTTGAATAGGAGCGGGGTTATACTAATATTCCAGTTAATACCATTCTCTCCTGCACTTCCTATTTTAACTTTTTATCTCTCAACCGCGCGCTAAAGCGACACCAAAATTCCAACAGTCCAAACCGCAAAGTGGGAGGTGCATGGGAAATGTTTACAAAATCATTGGCGGGTTTTTTGAGGGGGCGTGGCGAGAGAAGAAAAATGGCTAGCTCTGAAGAAAGCCTAGGGTCGTCCCCTAGCTCGCTTCTGGGTTCTACGGACAGTGAGAGGTCCTCTCAGCCTGAGGAGGACGTCAGAATGGACACAGACTATGAAGATAAAGGGAAAGAGGGCGGGGATACCAAACTGCTAGGAAATCGCAGGCGACATTGGTACATATATAGGAATGTTGACCATTAATTAGGTAAACTGCATCATTTTAGGAAACTCTACAAATCTGTGAACAAGTCACTGTCATTGGGTGATTATCGTCCTGGAGATGAAAAGCCAGGGAGTGTTAAGGTAAAGTGAACCTAGTTTGCAAACGGACCAGCACACAGACATTTATTTTTTTTAAATATGCTTTTTGTATTTCGTTACAAAGCCTGCAATTATTTATCTGTTGTTGGGCTCAAACTCACAAGGATTTTACAATAAATTATGATCTATAAGAGCATTATGAGTAACCGTTTTCAAACTCGGTTAAAATATGAGCCTCTAAACAGGCTCAGAGAAAATTATAGAAGACAAATATTTTTTTTTTACAAAATTGGTAATTACGTGATAAAAATGAAAGATCTTCATTTTCTCATGCCATAGACGAGGAGGCTTTAAGTAACAATTTAAGACCTGTCTACTATAGCATGTCAAGAATAGGTATTTCTTAGTTTTAAGTGAGCCAGACCCTTTACCAACCAGCTCATCATCACTGGAAAGCATTATGTAGTGAATTTAGTCTCTGGTCTACTGCATGCAGCCATAAAGTGTTATTGTCTTTTTTGGTCTAGAGATATAATATGAATTACTCCGTGGGAATGAATAATTTTGTTGTGATAGCAATTACAGGAAGTTTAATTTGGTTCTTGTGACTGCACCAATTCTTAAACTTGTGTGCGCAAGGCTAAATCCGTCCATACCCCGCCTCCTTTTGAGTAGAGGTTGCAGTGAATGGGCAGGGCTGTTTACACACTAATTAATAATGATAATAATTTCAGAGCCAAGAACTTTAATTGTCTTTACCTTATTCAGATGTCTATTGAGGATTTGCAGAAGAACTTGAGTGAGTGGAAGAAACACCACGCCCATCTCATTGATCAGTTCCGCAAGCTTAAATCCAGTGAGAGAAAGAATCCATCCAAATATAGGAGATCTATACAAATGAGTCGAGACATGACTGGCACGGTCAGTTTGCTGGTGTGAGGTAGTGTAGAATGAATTGGTTGTGAAGGTTTCCTGTTTTGTGTGCAGAATGATCCTGATACTGATCACGATGATTTGCTGAGGCTGGACGTTATGGCGGACAAAGAGAGAGAGATTGTGTGGCTGAAGAAGCAGCTTCGATTGAAGGAGGAGAAGATAAGTCAGCTCATGTCAGATTACCAGAGTTTGGAAGAGAATCATGACTGCATGAAGGTGCAGCTGGCAGAGTCTCGTCACTCGGTGGAGAGGCTGGAGAGAGAGAAGATGGAGGTAGTGAGGGAGGCAGACAGGTTGAGAAAAGAACTCACTGAAGAAAGGCTGGCTAGGAGCAAGGAGAAAGAAGCTCTGGAGGAAGATAGAACTCAGTTACAAAGAAAGGTTTGGGGGAAAATATTATTAATAAATTGCACGTGTTACATGCATACATATACATACATACATACATACATACATACATCATGACATTTCAAGAATCACCTATTATTTTTTAATTTTTTTTATTGTTATTATTATTGAAGTGTAACTTTAAGGCTGTTGTCTTGGTACCTTTGGATAAATGTTTCCAACTCTGATAGTACTTGATGGCCACAGCCACAAGGTCATTGAAAGTAAACATTCATAGAGCTTCTTACCTGTTGTTTTTCTACACAAATAAAGTGAATCATAAACAATCCATTAAGTGGATAGATTAGCTCAGGAAAGTATAGCCAGGAGCATTAAAAGAGGGGAAAAGGAGTGCACTGTTCCTGTTTTTTTCCCTTTCTAAATTCATTTACTATGTGTAGCCTTGATAGCTATAGCAGTAATTGGTAGGACTAGCAGTAATTAGCACTACTTGTGGTAGATGGCAGTAGTTACTGTTAAAAGCACAATGATTCTACTACACCCTCTCCTGGGCAGTCAAAAAAATCCTTAGTTTTTTTTCACCTACTCTGCCAGTTTAACCTATTTATATAATGAATGAGTTTGTCATGCTTCAGTTTGCCTTTCATATTCCCATACTTTTTTATTTTGGAAACCCTAAAGTGTGTGTATATAATGTTATATTTGTACCCATGGTATGTTCAAACTGTCCAATCAGATTGCTCAATTCGCGGTGAATATATTTCATAACCCACCTCCTAGAAGTAAACAGTCCAATCAAAATTAGTTTTTGTGCGTTTCCTATAGCCCAGAGCCATGGACAAGTCGGTTGCACCCCTCCATTCGGTCAGTATGGGATTTACACCATCCTCAGGCCTTCGGCCTGCGGTTGTGTATACATCCCCTACCAACCTCCATGTCGTGGTGTGATCTATACATATGAGTGTAATGAATGCACGTATATATCTATAACATCCAGGTGGTAAATATCAACTAGGTGGTTCTGGAGTAGCAGGAATAATAGGTGGTAAACTTGTGGGGCAAGTGTTCCTTACTTTTCTGTGTGATTATAGCTCCAGGAGTCTCTGATCCAGCTGGAAGGAGAGGTGAGGATGATGCAGCAACACAAAGCAGACTTGGACAGCCACAAGCTGTCTCTAGCTGCCAGTAAGGAGGAAGTCGAGCAACTGAGGAGAGAGCTGACCAAGAAGAGAACAAGTGTCTCTCACTTGCTGGGGACTGTACGCTCTGCCACTGCACAAGTAAGGAATGGGGAGCAGGTGTATGTGTGTGCATGTGTGTGTGTGCACATGTGTGTTGACAGGCAGGTCTCTAATTCTGCAGTGATTTTTAGGAAACTGAGAAAAGAGTGAATGCGATTTTAATTTTTGGGGATTTCACGCACTCACACAAATACATACTTACATGTACATGTGGAGGGACTAATTAGATCTGTGTGAAAAGATGTACATGTGTGTGTACATGTGGGTTCAATCCTGCCCTCTTTTGTGCAGATTTCATCGCTGTCCAAGAATGATGGCAGACCCACCAAGTCTGCTAGAAAGACCTCACACCTAAATAAGGTAAGATGACATGCTCAGTCATAACTCATTGGAGGTAGGGATGAGGGGGCGGGTTCCTTGAATAGCTGCTTGGGCATCACTTGATAAAAGATTTTAACTTTTCTTAGCTGACAGAATATGAAGAAGCTGCTAAGGAATTGGAAGAAGAGTTGCAGGCTCTTTGTAAGTACTGGGAGTCGATGCGTGCATCTTTGGTCAAGAACACTTCAGAGATAGCGGGCCTAACTGAGGCTAAAAAGAAACTGGAGGAAGACTTGCATAAGAAAATTGAAGAGAATTGGCAACTCGAGGCTCGGTTAAAAGAGGTAGGGATCAACTTTGTGTGTGTATGTATGTATGTATGTATGTATATATGTATGTATGTATGTATGTATATATGTATGTATGTATGTATGTATGTATGCATATATGTATGTATGTATGTATGTATGTATGTTCATAAGTTTTGTATGATCACAGTTCACTTTGTCTGCAGGTTCGAGAAATTAGCTCGCGAGCAGAGGCCAACCAAAGCAGACTGGAGATAGCTGTGGCCAATTACGAGGCTCAAGTCCAGTCTCTTAGACAAGAGAGAAACAGGGGCAAGTTTGATGGTCAGAAGACACAACTTGAAAATGAAAGCCTCAGAAGAGATGTACGTAGTGTGTCTCCAATCATTTTCGTTTAATTCACGTCAATGATAAACTGAGATAAGCACTATTCTGCCAGCACACTATAGCATTAGCACACAAGCAGTGTTTATGGACAAAGTGTTGTTATTGTGGTAGATCCACACCAGTAATTCTTGCACATGTTTCTGTTCGGCAAATTCTCTTTGGTGGAAAGGTATAGCTAACTATAGTTGTGGTTAGGGCCAGGACTAGTCAAACTAGTAGTGAGGATCAATAGTTCCAGCTAGAAACACCTGGAATTATAGAAACACCTGGAATTATGGAGTGAACATAGAATCTGTACCTAGTGTTTGTGAGTATAATTTTGAAGCAAATAAATTTTGTAAAACATTTTTTTTGCCTATCACTTTTGTCCAACCTTCTCCCCTTTACACACACACACACACACACACACACACATGCACACACACACAAGGAGAATGATTTTTCTCATGTGGTAAAGAGGGCTACCAATGGAGTAGGGCAGAGTAATCATACAGTTTTATATGCACATTTAAATATTTTGTGGTTGTTTGCTGTGCACCACTTAATGAGTGAGTGTCTGTTTTTGCAGTTGGAAAATGAGCGTCAGTGGAAGGAAGACTCTGACAGACTCCATCGTGATGAGGTGGGAAAGTTGGAAAGTCAACTGGCCAAGGAGAAAGACAGCAATAGAACAATAAAGGCTAACCTTGAGGAAGAGAAGAGGCAGCTGGATGGGTGGTTAAAGGAGGAAAGAAGGAGAGTAAATGCTTTGGAATCTCGTCTTAGCAATGACAGCAAACATAAAGAGGTGCTCCAGGCCCAATTGGAGATGAAAGAGAACAATACCTGGGTACGCATGGAGTGATGCATTTAATTAAACGTTACTTGATTTTAACTGCAGTGACTTAAAATCTGATATATGTGGGCTAGTCGGTCTAGAAAATAAAGACACATTGGTGAATTTATCTTTCTTAAAATGACCAAATAAAAAGGTTTCATTAGGAACATGCAAATTTAAATGCACAACGTATAAAGCTAATAACATTGGTCTTGTTTCTAATCTTTCCCCCCGGTTCTACAGGAGAGACAGCAGCGTGAGGAATCGGCAGAACTCATTCAGCTGAGGCAGCAGGTTGCCGAGCTGATCAGAGAGAACCAGTCTCTCAATCAAAGAAACAAAGATCTCCAGAGGCAGTACAAGACACTCACTGATCATCTCAACGAAGTCACTGATGGAGACAGGTAAGAACAGACTGGCTGGCTCATGTCATGTTCAACACTTTGTGTGCTTCTTCTTTCAGGAAGAAGCTAACTTCCTTGGAGACACTGATAAGGTGAGGATGATGGTTAATTGTTTAGTTGGTCTTAAATTTAACAAAACATTACTATCTCTTCAGACAAGTTCGCAACGAACGAGATAATTTGGAATCCAAAAATTTTGAGCTGTCTTACTCTTCTTCTTCTTTCAGTTTGTGAGTGAACTTTAGCTACTTTTATAACAGGGAAAAAATATGATCTGATGTTGGCTGGGCCCTGTACATAGGGTAGAAAGGGATGAGGTGAGGATTAAGTGTGCCAACTTTTGATTCAATTCTTACTTCTAGGAACAACTTGGATCAACTGCCACAAATGTCTATTCATCGAGAAGGAAGCATCAGACACTTTCAGTCCAGCCCCTTCCATGGGAGCAGGTAACTTACAACAACTGCATCCACACCTGAGCTCTTACTCAAGACTAATCCTTTCATGCTGAACACATCTTTCTTTCTTCCCCCCCCCCCCCCCCCCCTCCTCCCCCCTCCTCCCACCTCCTCCCACCTCCTCCCTACTTCCTAACATTTTCATTTCGTTGATAGCGTTTCACTGAACAGTCATCTTCTGAACAGTCGTATTGAGACCAGAGCAACTCCATTAACAATGTCTCGGCAGGATCACCTACACAACTCTGCTGAGGTGAGACACCGTCTCAATGACCTCTCATCCATACCTGTATAATATAATTGACTATCAATAATTGTTTTGCAGTTTGTGCACCACGGGTCACACCGCCACCACAGTCCAGGTACTCACCCCGCTTCTCAGGAAGCATTCTCTGTGTCATCCACTGAGTCAGAGAAAGACTCTCATTCACAGCTTCCTGTGGCAAGTAGACGTTCCATTGAACTCTCTCTTGATCACCACTTACCAGACAACACACAATCTCCCAGGCCTTCAAACTCCTCAGCATCCACATCAGAAAATGACTAGCTGGCATTTTTTCATGCATTATACAATACTGCCATTATTATATTATATAAAAGATGTCAAATAATGCTAAAATACCTGGCAGACAGTAATCCCCAAGGCTGCGTGCCCCACCCCCTTCATTCACCACCCCCCCCCCCCCCCCCGCAATGCAACTCGATTTCGAGCCACCCACGGGGGGAATTCAAAACTCATATGCGTGTTTGTGGTGATAAGAGTGTTCGTGTTATTATGGCGGAGTTTGTGGATAGGAGTTCGACTACTGAACCCACCCCTAGTTGGAACACCGAGTTCTCCAGTTTGGAGTCTTTAGAAACGGACAGGAGTTCCGGTGGAGGTGGCGAGAATTTGGAAGAGAGCTTCGTCCTTAGCGAGGTAGACTCAGACTGGGAAGAAGAGGACATACGCCTTTTAAGGTTAGGAACCCTAAAGCGGTCATCACAGTGAGGGTATGGGTGTGTCGATAGGCTGCAGAAACGATAAGGCTGTGTGCAGCATCGATGAACAAATTTAATAAACTTAAAAACCTTTTGTGTAAAGTATGCTTTTTTTCCCCCCTCCATTTTTTCCCTTTCCTGCCAGTCCTGCAAGTGACTGTACTAGCTATGCCTCAATGCTTTCATTGGAAGTACATACAATTGGTATCAATAGTATCCCGTGCCAATAGTAATGTACTTCAAAGTAACTATACCCACAATTATTGGTAATGATAACATTAAGTATTTGATGTCACCAATGATAATGTTTCTAAAATTTGGCAGGACAGATGGTGTCAATTAGCAGTTCTGATGAAACTATGGCTTCTGATTTTTAGCACTTACACACTTGCATTTCAGAACATTCGATGCTTATTCATGGTTCTCTCTAGTTTATTATTTCATGTTGAGTAGTTTACTGATGACAGATGCATTGCCTGCATACCTTTACTATATATCTTCCGGCACTTGTTTTGGTAATACAATATGCATAGCTGGTCAGATTCACTGAAGAGCCCAGGTGAACAATATCATTAGAGTAAACTTAATGTCACCCGTGCTGGCAAAAAAAAAAAAAAAAAAAGAGATAAAGAGGAGAGTACATCTGTAATTGTGGTGACATTCTCAGCTTGTTGTTATTACTGCTATAGGTACATACGGGGCACATGCACTTCATGAGGATTGACTATACATTCAATAACCCCAGCAGTTAAATAACATTGTTGAATGGTGACTGTGTGCTCAGGTTGCTCAAAGACCCTAATTTTGATATTGGAGTATTGTTGGGTAAGGTGAAGTCCCATTATCCTAAAGATGGCCTATATCTGGTAAGGAGTGTATGCCGGTATGATAGACTGGACTTGACATGTCTTTACTAATATTCAGGCTAAAGTGCGACAGATACTGAAGGATGTTACTGACTGGAAGAAGATCCACGATTTGTTGATGGAGGATTTTAGAAATGATTCCACCAAGGAAAAGGTAAAGGGTCTGCATTGTGTGAGCTACTAAATTATAATACATTGCATACTTTACATGAACTAGGGAGGTAGGTGTGGACAGTTTCCTGTAGTTTGATTCAACATAGTCAGATACATCCACCCATAGCCATGATAGCTCCCCAACCTGATTACAATTGGTGCCTCCAAGATACGATTAGAATGTACATGTAGTTTCATACAGGCACGTTTAATTTAATTTAATTTTATAGCTTAAGAAGTACAGAGACGATTTGATTAAGCTCAGGGGGAAACTGAGCTCACTGAAGAGAGTCCACAAGACGGCATCAAAGAAGCTCACAAAGACAGAGGAATCTTACCAACAAGTTTGTGAAGAGAGAGATGCATTGCAACAACGGGTGAGACTCTCCCCATTCATTTTTCATACATCGGCTCATATGTACTAGTAATTATTTTACTGGCCTGACTGACTTAAATGTTCATATAGTTGTTAGAATATGAAGAGAAATTTGAACAAATGTCTGAACAACTGGAGAAGACACAGCACAGCATACAAACTCAGGATCAGGTATGACCTTACTCTATGTCGATAAAGTAATAGCAGATAAAACAACAACAACAAAAACAGGTATGATTGTTTTGGTGAATTGTATGTTGTCAGTGTTGTGTCTACAAAAACTATGGAGACTTCTAGTACATTATAAAGATGTGCTTCAGTGTATGTATGTACGCATGTATGTATGTATGCATGTACGTACGTATGTATGTATGCATATAATTTATTTCTTGCAGGAGAAACAAAATTTGAAAAACCAGGTAATATCTTTGGAAGGAGAGAAATCAAAGCTGGAGCATTGCAAAATAGAAGCTGAAAAACTAAGGACAGAAAACCGATCATTGACAGAAAGGAATGTGGGGCTTCAGGGAGAGTGCCAGCATCTGGTCAACCAACTCTATCAAATGTCTGAGGAAGACAGGTTAGTGAATGTTCCACGACTAGCTTTAAATTGTTAATTTGCTGTTGGTAGCAATATAGTGTTGCAGTTGTGCATGCCAGAGTGTGAGAGGCAAGTGCATGTAAATGTAGTATCAAGACCTAGTGATGTAGTTCTGTTGGGAAGATGTTGATAGCACAAACTTCATAGAGAAGCTTTTAGCACTGGTAATGTTTAGCACGTCGCCAGTACATCTGACTATTTAATTTTTTTGGTTATTGTTTTAGTATGTAAGTATTAATGAACGTCAGGCCACAAACGAACTGTATATATATTTATTATACATTATATTTTCCTTGAGTATTTCTGCATCACATGCTTGAATGCTCCAATGTGCCCTTGAATGCTCCAATGTGCCCTTGCATAGTTCTGGCAACTGAATTTTAGAAGTCTGGCAGAGGTGTAATTTTGGGTGTTTATTGTTTTAGAGAAATATCTGATGTACGTATTATAAGCAATTTATTACACTCGTCATACAATATGGGATATGCTGACTCATGCAATAAGTATTGTTAT